>Ga0114925_10000081_pt1 | contig 32945 bp, 30 predicted proteins | sample SumtaG_2_FD_87287 | JGI IMG/M metagenome (GOLD analysis project Ga0114925, IMG submission 87287) | Deep subsurface microbial communities from Indian Ocean to uncover new lineages of life (NeLLi) - Sumatra_00607 metaG | ecosystem: Environmental > Aquatic > Marine > Oceanic > Sediment | place... | reverse complement strand
GCATCTAAGTGGGAAACTCGACTCAAGATTAGGTACCCCTGCTTATGAAACATTTTTGATTAAACTTCGGTTTGAGATGAGATGCAGATTAAGCAATTATTAAGGTTCCTCGAAGACTACGAGGTTGATAGGCTGGGTGTGTAAGTACAGTAATGTATTGAGCTAACCAGTACTAATAAACCGAATGTTTTTATTACATGTATATTCTTGTTAAAAACGTTTTGATTTGATATCTTTATCTACAAATATTTCTGTCACAGGAAAAACTTTTTTTTGAAATACAAACTTTCTGGTGGATATAGTTGTAGGGAAATACCCGTTCCCATCCCGAATACGGAAGTTAAGTCTACAACGCCGAGAATACTTGTCTGGAGACGGGCCGGGAAGGTAGGTACTGCCAGGTTTAATTAAAAAGCTCGAGAGAAATCTCGGGCTTTTTTTTGTTTTACAATTTTTATTAATGTAAAAGAATTCCCCTGGCTTAAAGGCCAGTTTTTGTTTTCTGATTTGGATTCCCAAATACAGAAAACGACTCTTATTGGGTCAAATAAAAGAAAGATTAGAAGAACTTTTTAAAGAGTGCGCAGATATAAATAGCTGGCATATAGAAAAATTGAATGTCCAGCCTGATTATGTACATCTTCTTATTCAGATAAGGCCCAGTATAAGTTTGAGTAACGTTGTTAGATTTTTTAGGGAATTTCCTGAGTTAAAAGAGTTTTTGTGGGGAGATAGTTTCTGGGCAGATGGATATTTTGCCGAAACATTTGGAAAATTAAATGAAGAAACAATTAGAAGCTATATTAAAAATCAATAAATAAGAAAGTTTGAAAAAAAGATTTAAGAGGGATTAATATGAATAATAAAGTCGATCCAAATATATTTGACCAAACGTTTTACTCAAAAATGTGGCCGATTTATGTTGCATTTTTTGTGTGTGCGCCTTTGTTTTTTGTTTTACTTTATTTTTATGGACCAGAACTTTTTGCTGGCAAATCAATTGACTGGGAGCTGTACGTTGCTATTCCGGGTCTTGGTTTGTTTGTTGTTTCGGCTCTATATATTCTTCTGTTTATGCGAAAAGAGCCGGCTGTTGGAATCGGTGAGAATGGCCTTTTCATCAGAAAGGTAGGAACAGTTTTTTGGGGTGAAATAGAAGGTTTTTCTATTGGAACTATAGGGGGTGGAGTTACAATGCAAAAAGTTTTGTATATTGCTTTGCATGATCCAAAGGCAGTTTTTAGAAGAATTTCTTGTTTTAATAGAGTGGGGATTTCTTTACTGTCCCAAAAAAAATTGTTCATTCCTGGTGGAGTGGTTCCTATAAAACTGGAAAAACTTCAACAAATCCTTAAGAAAGCGCACAAAAAATACACGCAAGACTAATCCCTTCTCTCAATTCTAGAAGGTGTGTTAAATTAAAACTATCGTAGCGTTGTGTAGTGTAGGGGGAGAGGGAAATGAGCGAACGATTAGATGTAGCCCATTTTTATGATCACGTTATATACCTAAAAAATCAATGGTCCGTAATTATTATCCTATTACTGACACCATTGTTTGTTTTGGGAGGTTTTTATCTTGTTGAGTTTTTCAATCCAAAAGAGATGGCACAGGTTCCATGGCTTGTAAAGTTTGTTCTTGTGGGCCTTATTGTACTTGGAGATTTTGTTGTTTTTGTTTTTTTGATGTGGTGGAAAAGGCAATTGCTTGTTGGCGTGAGTCGTGCGGGCATTTATGTACATGGTTCTGGTATGGTTTCATGGGCAGAGATAAAAAGTATAAAAATTATCGATTGCGGTGGTTGCAAATTAGATGGCACAATCAAAATCAAAACTTTGAGTTCAGCTGAAAAGGGTGAATCAAGCTCTCGCTTTCAAAAAATTATGCAAATGGTTGGTTTGGTTTTTGAGCAGTCTCAGGATAAAGACTCTCTTTATCTGTACGAAGGTTCTGTTCCGCAAAAAGAGTTGATAAAAATCCTAAAAACATATCACGAAGCATATAAAAAAGAGGGACGAGTTCAAGAAAAGATGTTTGAACGGCCCGCTGAACGCATCGATACAGAGGTTCAAGAAAAGGAAAGGCAAGAAAAAAAGGTATGGTGGATTAAGGTCGCGGTATCTTGTTTGATAGCTTTGGGAGTTTTTGTTTTTTCTCTTATAGCGGGCAAAACGTACACGGATCTTTTGATAGGAACTGCTGCAGGGTTCTTTGGAGTAGTGCTGGTTTTGTTTTGGGTTCCCCGTTTGATCGTCCTTTTCATATTATCGTTGCTCATGGTTTTCGGCGTTCCTGTTTTTTGGGTGAAGCAAATGATTTCCGGAAATCCGGTTCAATGGGGTTTTGTAGGAATTCCTTTTTTTGGAATATTAACTTTTGTTATTGTATTGTTTGATCTATCTCGTCGTAAAAAAATAAATATAAAAAACATCCGGCATCTTATGGGTGTTTCAGCGTGTTTATTTGTAGGTGGAGTCTTTCTGACGTATATCATTGATGATGGTTTTGGTATTAATGCACTTCTGTTTGGAGTATTTTTTATTTTTTTCGCCATTTTAGTGATTAAAGATATTATAAAAATACGTAGAAAAAAAGAATAAGTTTAATCTGTTTTGAGGGGGAGTATAATGAAGCTTAGGGGCACATTCTATAAGACAATTCTTGCTACATTTTTTTTGAGCTTTTCTTGTTGTTTAAGCGCTGATCCAATTGTTATTGGTGCGTTTGAGAAATTATGTTGCGAACATGATTTTATGCAGCAGGGTTTTGATGAGATTGATGTTATAAGAACATCGACATTAAAAGCTGTTGGTAAAAAAGAGTGGACTATTATTTTGTATGTTTCGGCAGATAATGATCTTGCACCATTTGCAATTCGCAATATAAAACAGATGGCTCAAGTTGGTTCAAATGAGCATTTTACAATCGTCGTACAACTTGATATTCGTAAAACGAATGGAACAAAAGTTACTCGTCGGTATAGAATTGAAAAAGGTGCAATCATTCATGTTAATGCAGATGATCCTGATTCACAAGCTATGAATAGCGGTGATCCAGAAACATTAATCTCTTGCTGCACCTGGGCGATTAACGATTATCCTGCAGATAAATACGCCCTTGTTTTATGGAATCATGGGTCAGGAATTTTAGATCCACGACGTTGTAGAGCTCCTCACTTAGAAGAACTATTTCATTTCAATCCACGAACACATCTGTTGGAAATAGACAGAAGTATTGGATACATAGAGCGTATGTTGCAGCGAGGAATTTGTTTTGATGATTCAACAAAACATTATCTCTCCTATCAAAATCTTGATTATGCATTAGACAAAATCTGTACGAATTTGATAGACGGAAAGTTTTCAGTTATTGCCTTTGATGCATGTTTAATGCAAATGGTTGAAATTGCGCATCTGGTAAAAAATTATGCTGAAGTTATGGTTGGTTCACAAGAAGCAGGGCTTGGATACGGTTGGAACTATGCAGATGTTTTGGATCCTCTGAAGGAAGGGGGTGTAACGGTTAGTACATTTGCAGAACACATTGTTGATAGCTACGAGCGGTCGTATATACGAATTACAAGTGATTATACAATGTCTGCTATTGACTTAGCATACGTTGAAAAAATAGAAAGAAATATCAATTCTGTTGCTTGCCTTTTGATGGAAGGGTTACGACAACAAAAAAATGGATTGGTAAAAAAAACTATCAAAGCAAGTAGAAACAAAATGGTGTGCACTCATTTTGACGAGCCAAGTTACATAGATCTACACCACTTTTATGGAAACATGCTTACCAATATGGACTATATACAACTCAGGTCATTGAAAGATAATATGCTTTTTAAAATACAATTAGAAGGGTTGCTTGAAGAAGGCCGAAAAATAATAGAAGAGGTTGTATTTGCATGTACCTCGGGAAAAAGGATAGCGTTTGCAAGGGGAATTTCTATTTATTTCCCAGAGTATTCAATCCATGATTCATACAGAAAAAATTCATTTGCAGAAAAAAATAACTGGATCAAATTTTTAAAGCAGTACCTTCTTCTATAATAATATGTAACGTTATAGTGATGTTTGTTTTTCGCTAAAGATTGGCTTTTTGTTTATTTCATGGCAATCTCTGCATCGTGCTTGATACGCCTCTTGTGCTCCAACTAAAATTACGGGATCGTTAAAGTTTGCCGGTTTTCCATCAACAAGACGTTGTGTGAAGTGTGCATCTTTTCCGCAGATGGTACATATTGCTTGTAATTTTTCTATGTCATCTGCTATTGCCAATAATGTTGGCATGGGACCAAAAGGAACACCGCGAAAATCAAGATCAAGTCCTGCAGCAATAACCCGTTTTCCTGAATCAATAAGTTTACATACTACAGAAATAATTTTGCTATCGAACCACTGTACTTCATCAATTCCTACAACGTTGATTTCATTTTTTTTTCCAAGTTTCAAAATAGTATCAACGCTATCAACTGCCTCAGCTTCAATTTTATTACCATCATGTGATACAACACATTCAATAGTATGACGATCGTCAAGAGAATGTTTGCAGGTCAGTACATGTAACCTTGCAATCTGTGCTCGCCGCAATCGGCGAATAAGCTCTTCCGATTTACCTGAAAACATCGGACCACAAATGATCTCAAGTCTTCCGTGTTTTTGCGGCATGTTTATTCCTTTTCGCTTAATAATGTTTTTCATAACCAAGATCTTTAGCTTAAAGATTATGATTTGTTTTGAAAAGAACGAATTGCGATTTTTAATACATATTAGTTAGATCGGTTTTCCCAGTAACGTTCCTAAAAGTATGGAACACAAACAGAGTGCAATATTTAAAAGTTAAAATAAAATAGAGACTTACTTTAATAATGATTTTTATATCCTTTTTTTGAATTCACTGAGTAGCAACTTTACGGTATCCTACTAAAGGATATTGTATATTTTTTATATATTGGTTGTTATGAAAAAAAATGCCGAAAGAAGTCTGTTGATACAATTAAACAAATTTATTGCCTCTACAGGGTATTGTTCAAGAAGACAAGCTGCTGATTTGATCAAAAAAGGCTTGGTGAAAGTAAATGGTATCATTGTTAAGACTCCATACACAAAAGTATCTGCCAGTGATTTTGTATCTGTAAAAAATAAAAAACTTTCAGTTGATCAAAAAGTATACGTTTTGCTTAACAAGCCGAAAGATTATGTAACAACAGTTGCAGATGAGCGTGGAAGAAAAACAGTTGTTGATCTTGTAAAATCCTTAACAAAAAAGCGAGTCTATCCTGTTGGTAGATTAGACAGAACAACAACAGGGTTAATTCTTTTGACAAATGATGGAGAACTTACACAAAAACTTTCTCATCCAAAATATGAAATAAAAAAAGTTTACACGGTTGTGCTTGATGCACCACTGAATGTTGAGCATATTCAACAACTAAAAGTCGGTGTCAATCTTAAAGATGGACGCACGGTTGTTGATGCAATTTCCATTGTTCCATATTCAAAAAGAAAGAAAATAAAAGTACAGTTGCATAGTGGAAAAAATAGAATTGTCAGAAGGTTGTTTCATTATTTTGACTACACTGTTGTAAGGCTTGACAGAATTAATTATGCAGGACTAACCAAGCGAGGGCTTCCCTTAGGTAAGGCTCGCTTTCTTACCAGAAAAGAGATTGACTCGTTAAAAGGAAATGCAGATGCGGCAAAAACAGATAAAAAAACAAAGAGAGACTACAAAACAAAGAAAACGAGAAGGTGAATTAATTCAGGCGGTTGCTCAAAAAGTTCGTGAAAAACTAGAAGGTGAGGGATCGGGCCACGATTGGTGGCATATTTATCGAGTATGGTCTACGGCAAAAGAACTTGCACAAAAAGAAGAGAGATCAAACGGTCTTGTTGTTGAACTTGCAGCGTTGTTGCATGACATTGCAGATTGGAAACTGTGTGATGGAGATGAAACAGTTGGTCCACGAGTTGCAAAAGAAATTTTACAAACATTGTGTGTTGACGAGCAGATTATAGAGCATGTTTGTAGCATCATAAAAAATATTTCATTTAAAGGAGTTGAGGCTGAGTCTTTTATAGAAACTATTGAGGGAATGATTGTTCAAGATGCTGATAGGCTTGATGCAATTGGTGCAATAGGTATTGCACGTTGTTTTGTCTATGGTGGGTATAAACAAATATTATTACATCGCCATGATATCCAAGTTACAGAAAATCAAAGTGTTTCGGATTATAAAAAAAAGTCAATAACAGGTAAGGGTGGTACCTGCATAAATCATTTCTATGAAAAACTTTTGTTGTTAAAAGAGCGAATGAACACCGATGCTGCACGAATAATTGCACACGAACGACACAAATTTATGGAGCTTTTTCTAAAACAGTTTTTGCAAGAGTGGGATGGGAAACGCTAATTCAAATACAAAGGTTATATAAATGTCAAATGAACAAATTGTTGTTGAACAATCGTCAGCTTTGAATGGTGAAATTAGTCTTGCTGGTGCAAAAAATGCAGTGCTCGTCATTATTGCTTCACTTGTTTTAACGAATGGAAAATCTCGATTAAAAAACGTTCCCTGTTCTCAAGATGTATTGCACATGATTGCATTACTCAAAGAACTAGGAGCGACTATTTTTTTTGATACAAAAAATAACGAACTTGAAGTTGATACACGCGGTATTGTGAGCTACAAAGTCTCATCAGAGATTATGAAAAAAATGAGAGCGTCAGTTCTTGTTATGGGACCTTTGCTTGCCCGGTTTGGTTGTGTTGACGTGGCGTTGCCAGGGGGATGTGTTATCGGTTCACGCCCAATTAATTATCATCTTTCTAATTTTGAAATTATGGGTGCACAAATATCCGTGACAGGAGAACTTATTTCTGCTCGAGCAAAAAAACTTTTTCCTAAAAAACTGATTTTAGAATATCCAAGTGTTGGTGCTACAGAAAATTTGATGATGGCTGCCGTATTCACGCCTGGCTTGACAACGATTGTTAATGCTGCGTTGGAGCCGGAAGTGTTAGACCTCGTCTCCGTGCTGAAAAAAATGGGAGCAAAAATTTCTATTGTTCCACCCGCCGCAATAAGAATTGAAGGTGTTAAAGAATTAAAACCAATAGAACATGAAGTGCTGCTAGATAGACTTGAAGCGGGCTCATTGTTGCTTGCTGCTGCAATGACGGGAGGAGAAGTACATCTACCGAAAGCGCCTGCGTACACATTGGACATGTTTTTGTTAAAGCTTCGTGAAATGGGTCATAGAATTACTACTGGAGAACATGAAGTTGGAATCTGGTTAAAGGCCGAAAAGTTTCCACGGGCGGTTTCGTTTAAGACCGGACCATATCCAGGGTTCCCAACAGATTTGCAAGCGCCAATGATGGCTGCACAATGTCTTGCTTCAGGAAAAAGTGTTATTCAAGAAACGGTTTTTGAAAATCGTTTGCTGCATGTTAGAGAATTACAAAAAATGGGAGCACAAATTGAGGTCAAGTACAATACTGCAATTGTTACAGGTGTTGATGAACTATACGGCGTTCCTGTTATTGCGACCGATATTAGAGCATCATGTGCTTTGGTGCTTGCAGGATTTGTGGCGAAAGGAACAACAACAATTTCTGGAGTTCATCATTGGCGTCGAGGTTATGATAAGCTTGAAAAAAAATTGCAGACACTTGGAGCGACTATATATTTTGCACATGAGCCTATTTCTTCATTGCAGCATAGTAGTAGAGCATCTGTTGTTGGTAAAAAGAGTATTTGACATAATAGTAAACAGCTTTTATCATTTTTCTGGTTCGTGTAAAAATAATAACAATTTTATCAGGGAGTTCTTGTGAACGGTTTAAACAGAAATGTAACATTTTTATTTTTTTTTAGTTTATTTTTTTCGTCGTCATCGTATGGGTTTTTCAGTGATGTTACATCGTTTATGACAGCTTACTTTCGAGCTCCAAAAGCTGTTTCATCAATTATTCCTAGTTCTAGTTTTACCTCAAGAACAATAACGCGGTATGTTGTGTGTGAAGGTGAACCGGTATACATTTTGGAGGTCGGTGCTGGAACAGGTCCGTTTACAGAGGAACTTGTAAAAAAACTTCGACCAGAAGATAGTCTTGATGTTATAGAAATCGACCCTGATTTATGCTTGGTTTTGGAGAAAAAGTTTGGTGATTTTGAAAACGTTCAAATTCATTGCATGTCTATGCTTGATTGGGATCCGGAATATCGTTACGATTTTCTTGTTTCAGCAATTCCACATAACTCTTTTGATGGTATATTTGTTCAGAAGCTTTTAGATAAATACCAAGATCTTTTGAAAAACGATGGTGTGCTATCCTACATAGAGTTTATGTCAATGGGAAGCATCAGGGCACTTTTTTCATTTGGTGAAAAGAAGAAAAAGTGGCTTGGAATGTGCGAAAAAATGGAACAATTTCGAAACAAATTTTATTTTGATAAAAACTTCGTTTTGTTGAATGTTCCACCATCATATATTCATCACTTAAAGATTATAAAAGGGTAAGATTGATTTTTAACTGTTGACTGATTCTATTGGTCATTGTACAGTATTCATTTGTCCTTTTATTTCATCTAATGAATTTTCATGTTGATTAGTGAGCTCGAAGGGTCGCATGTATGCTAGGGGTGTACGTGCCTAATTATTTTTAAAAATAAAATTATTATACGTTCTAATGATGAAAGAGAGGTTGGCATGATCAATCGTATTGTCCATTTTTTGTGGGGAACATTTGAAAGTAGAGATGAGCTTAAAAAGTTTCTTGTTTTAGCTGCAATTTTTTTCTGTATCATTGGAACATATTGGGCAATGCGACCATTGAAAGATAGTATATTTGTATCAATGGTAGGAGTTGATTTTTTGCCGTGGGCCAAGATGTTTTCTATTTCAATTATGATACCGCTTGTTATCTTGTATACAAAGATGATTGATGCATTTGCCCGACACAAAGTATTTTATATTCTTGTCGGTATCTATGCGGTTCTCGCGATTGTTTTTTATTATTTTTTGATGCACCCACAATATGGACTTGCAAATGAAATTGAAGATCCATATAGAATTTTAGGTTGGCTTTGGTATGCCTACGTAGAAAGTTTTGGTTCGCTCATTGTTGCTCTTTTTTGGGTTATAACGACAGATATCACGTTGCCTGAGTCAGCTCGTCGTGGATTTCCGATTATTGCATTGTTCGGTCAGCTTGGAAATATGGTGGGGCCTTATGTTTTGCGAGCAAGTCGATTTGGATTTGTAAACAGTGCTCCGATAGCCGGAATCTGCTCTGTGGTTATGGCTTTTACAGCTTTTTTGATGTGGTATTTTATGAAGTCGACACCAAAGAATCAGTTACAAGGTTATGTTGGGCACGATGGAGACAAACCAAAAAATAAAGAAGCGGTTAGTTTTTTGGACGGCCTTAAGCTTATTTTTACAAAGGGATATTTGCTTGGAATATTTTTGATGGTTTCAGCATATGAGGCTATTGTTGTGGTGTTTGATTACCATTTTAAATCGATGGCAAAAATGGTTTACTCTGGTGAAGCAAACTATGCATCATTTTTGGCTGAGTATGCGGTGTGGACAGGTGTTATTTCTACGATTTTTGTGCTTTTTGGCATTAACAGTATTCAGCGAAAGTTGGGTATAACAACATCTCTTGTTTTGATGCCTATTTTTGTTGCTGTTGCAACTATTATGCTAAAAATTTATCCAGTTTTGGGGGTTGCGTTTTGGATCATGGTGTTTGCAAAGGCTGTTAACTATGCATTGAATGCTCCCACAATTAAGCAATTGTATATTCCAACAACAAAAGAAGTTCGATACAAATCACAGGGTTGGATAGAAATGTTTGGTAGCCGTGCGGCAAAATCTGGTGGATCAGCAATGAATATGACCAGAGGTGTTTTTAAAGCAAGGTATGGTCCGATTGTTGGTATCAATTTCTTTTTGACGCTGAGCACCGTTATGTCTCTTGGTATTGTTGCAGCCTGGTTCTTTATTGCAATGTATGTTGCAAAGACCTACAACGAAGCAACGAAAGCGGAAAAATACGTGTGCTAATTTCATTTGCGGTATAATTTTAGTACAATACTAATGTATTGTTATTGAAGTCATCCTTTGTGGTGGCTTCTCGTTTTTTATTATCTATGGGGAGTAGGGATGTTCAAAAAAATAGCACGGTCACTTTGGGGAGAGTTTGAAAGCTATCAGGAGCTCAAAAAGTTTGGCATGTTAGCTTCAATATTATTTTGCATCATTGGGGCATTTTGGGCGATGAAACCGACGAAAGACAGTATTTTTGCGGTTCTTGTTGGTATCGATTATTTACCTCTTGCAAAAATTGTCTCTTCTTTATTTACCATTCCGTTGTTGATGATTTACACTAAGCTTGTTGATCTGTTTAAGCGAGAGCAGTTGTTTTATCTGATTATCGGGTTTTACGCTTTGCTTTCGTTTGTTTTTTACTATTTTCTTTCACACCCATACTACGGCATCGAAAATGATAGTGCTTCTTTTGGGAGGCTACTTGGTTGGATTTGGTATTTGTACGTAGATAGTTTTGTATCATTAGCACTTCTCATGTTTTGGTCTATTGTGGTTGATACAACTAAGCCTGATTCGGCAAAACGAGGGTTTCCAATCATTTTGCTTTTTGGTCAAATGGGAACTATCGCTGGTCCATTTTTTTTGCGAGCGAGCCGATTTGGTTTTGTAACTAGTGCACCAATTATTATCATGGTTGGATGTGTTATTGCCTTGATAGGTGTACTAATGAGGGTTTTTATGAAAACGACTCCAAAATATTTGTTGCAGGGTTATGAAGAAGAAAAAACAGAAGAAGAAGTTATTAATAAAGAAAAGAAAAAGACTGGATTCTTAGAAGGTATTCGACTGATTTTTAAAAACTGGTATTTACTTGGCATCGTTGCAATTATTGGAATATATGAAGCAACGGTTGCGATTATCGATTTTCATTTTCACATTATGGTCAAAATGGCCTACCCGCAAGAAGCTGCAAATGCAGAATATCTTGCGCAGTTTGGCGTTTGGATTGGTATTGTTGTAGTTGCATCAATTCTTTTTGGCGTTAGCAGTATTCAACGTTGGTTTGGTATGAAGATTTCCTTGTTAGTGATGCCGATTCTTGTTGCCATTGGGATAGTGATTTTAAAGATTAATCCTATTTTGTCAGTTGTGACGTTGGTCATGGTATTTATCAAAGCGACCAGTTATGCATTGAACGTACCTTCAATGAAACAGCTGTATATCCCGACAACTAAAGCGGTGCGTTATAAAGCGCAAGGGTGGATAGATATGTTCGGTTTGCGAAGTGCAAAATCACTAGGTGGGATTTTTAATCTTTCTAGAGTTCTTTTAAAATACCAATATGGTGCACTTGCGGGAATACAAGTTTTTCTCACTATTGGCGTTATCTTTTCACTTTCTATGATTTCTTGTTGGATTTTAATCGTACTTTTTGTTGCAAAAATATATGATCGTGCTATCAAAAAAGGTGAAGTTGTTTGTTGATGACCTTACTTTTTAGATGTTTTGTATTCACCAAATTCAATGTCAGGGTTTCGGAGTCGACTTACATATCCTCGATTTTGAATCCAATATTCAGTAACGCCCATTTTTTTGACCAAAAAGGTTTCAAGTTCTTTGCATGCCTCAATAGGATTATCGGCTTGTTTTTTAAGTTCTATTTCAACGAATATTCCAAGGCTCATTACATCATCAATAACAATTTCGTAATCATCTACGGAGAATTTTTTTCTTGTTTTTTCCATCCTGGTTTGGTCTGTATATCCGAGCTGTTCAAATAATTTTAACATTACATCTGGATCAGAAACCTTTGTCTCATATTCATCACAATGTGTTGTTTTTCCTGTTTTTGGATCCTGATACCAATTTTTAAAGCAGATAGAACCGCCATTATTAGAAAATCGAACACGAAGATATTTTAGTGCATCTTTTTCTCCGTTTGGATGCATAAAAAAGAAAGTAGATTTTGGATTGTCTAAATAAACTTCTTTGTGATGTTCTGTTCCTTCAAACGTCGCATTATTTGCAAGCCATGCTTCAATTTTTTTCATATTTTCTGAAGATGTTTTTATTTTTATTTCAATTTCTTGAGCTACGGTTGGTGTAGTTTGTGGTTGTTGCTGTTTTTGAAGCATACAGTTCCTTTATCTGTTAATGTTTCAAAAAAATTTAACTTTGGAAGCTTGCAGAAAGTTCTGTTAGTTCACTAGTGATTTTTGCTTGTCGCAACTTGTTGTAACGCAGTTGTGTATCTTCAAGAAGTTGCTTTGCATTTCGTGTTGCATTGTCCATTGAAATAAATCGCGATGCTTGTTCTGACAAAATCGATTGAAAAAGAAGATGGTACATTCGTGCTGTTAGAAACTGTACTGCCAAATCTTCTAAAATTTCATGCGGTTCTTGTTCCCACGAATATGGTTCTCGTGTCCTGGTACTTGGTGTTTGTTCAGTGGTGCTTTTTTCAAAAGGGATGAGCGTTGTACTGTGTGGCTGTTGGACAAAAAAACTTTTGAGTGTATTTGCAACAACGGTGACCGATGAAAATGGCTTTTCAGCGTTTTGAATAATATCAATAATGCTGCCTGCTACAAAATCAAGGCGTGCAGAAGAAAACGGCTCAAATGTTTTTAGTATATTTTTAAAGTTTCGTTTTTTTGTATAGTTAATTGCATTCTTTCCAACAGTGATGATGGAAACATTGTTAAGTTTTTGTTCAGGGATTGATTGTTCAAAAAATTTGAAAAGATTTGAATTGAAATTTCCGCAGAGTCCTTTTTCTGATGCGACCAAAATCAAAAGAGACTGTGCATTTGTAGTTGTTTCAGGATGCATGATTGGACTTTTCCAGCTTGAAGTGGATCGACTAACTTTTTCAAAAAGTTCATTTATTTCTTTTTGATATTCTTCAATGTGAGGTGCTCGATTGCGCAGACGTGAGTGCATTGACATTGAAATAAGACGCATTGCGTGCGTGATTTTTTTTATTGTTTCAATTGCCTTGATTCGCTGACGCATTTGAATCAGTTGAGCCATGTCGGTCCTTTTGCCAAACTATCAGATTACTTTGTTCGCTATAAACTATTATTATAACTTTACATGTCCATCTTTTTTTTTGCAATTATGGAGACGTTTATTATGGTTATCCTATAGATGAAAAGGATTTATATGATTTTACTGATAGACGCATACAATGTTTTAAAACAGGCCCATAAAACTGATCTAATTACAGAGCAGCAGAGAAACAACTTTGTTCATCAACTTGGTCAGTACTTAAAAGTAAAGCAGCATAAAGGTATACTAGTATTTGATGGAGGGCAGTATGATCGTGCGACACAAGAAAGAATATCCGGTGTGTATGTTGTATATTCCGGGGTGGTAGAATCGGCCGATGAATACATAAAACGGTATATTAAGAAGCACGAGGAATTGGATATTTTGCTTGTTTCATCTGACCGTGAGTTGCGCTCTGAAGCATCGCGTTATAATATTGAGTCGATACCATCGCAACAGTTTTTTGCTATAGTACAAGAATTTTTTGATTTTTCTACAGGGCAGAGCAAAAAAACAAGCGCTATAAAATTAACAAAAAAAGAGGACCCAGAACTTGATAAGCTAATGCAAGAAGGAAGCAAAAAGGTGCCGAGAAAAGTTGAAGATTTTATTGAACACAGAAGCTTAAGAAAAAGTAAGGCGCACCGTCTTTCAAAAAAAGAGCGGGCAAAAGAAAAAAAGATAAAAAAATTGACGTAAAAATATGGAAAAAAGAATTATTGCAGGGCTTGATCAGTCGCAAGCTGTTATTGATCATCTGAAGAGCCTTTTAAGTGTTTGTCAGGTTTTTACATTTAACGGAACGCTTGGTGCCGGTAAAACAACATTAGTTCGTATGCTTTTACAACAATGTGGCGTTGAAGATGTTGTTACAAGTCCGACATTTACCTATGTAAATCTGTACAAAAATAAACAAGGCAAGACGTTTTACCATTTTGATTTGTATCGCATCCAAACGTTAGATGATTTTGTTGCGGCGGGTTTTGATGAGTATCTTTATGAAGAAAATAGCATAAGCCTAATTGAGTGGCCGGAGTTGATACAGCCACTTTTAAAAAATAGTGTGTGTAATGTGGTAATTAAAATGCATGGATTTGATAAGCGAGAATTCATTATCACAGCACAAGAATAAAAGAATTTTTCTATGTTAAAGAAGTGATTTTGAGTGTCCTCTATCAAGAGGGCAGAAAAAAAATATGAAGAAAAAATTTTTGGAGTATGAAAGAATGCATTTTCCAAAAGATGTTAAGTAATTTACACGTTGGCAACAAAAAAAGTTGAAATTGTTTTGTAAAAGCACTATCATTGTGTCGTCAGGGAGAAAAGAACGACGTTTGAAATTTTGGCGAGATTCCCGAGCGGTCAAAGGGGACGGACTGTAAATCCGTTGGCTCAGCCTTCGCAGGTTCGAATCCTGCTCTCGCCATACTTTGCTCATAGAAAAGATCCTTTGAAATTCTAATGAACGTATTTGCGGGAATAGCTCAATTGGTAGAGCGACAGCCTTCCAAGCTGTAGGTTGCGGGTTCGAGACCCGTTTCCCGCTCCAGACTACGCTAATAAGTCTACGCCAAGGCTACGGCCCACAGGGGTTACGGCTGGCGGGGACAGGTAGATTAAGGACTTTTTAAAAGTTGGTTTGTTTTCTTTGAGATTTGAATAGAGGTTTTAAATAAGGCTTTAGGCATTGTATTGCTGGCGTAGCTCAGTTGGTAGAGCAGCTGATTTGTAATCAGCAGGTCATCGGTTCAAGTCCGATCGCCAGCTCCAATCTACGCTTTCCCTTACGTTAAAACTTCGGAGGACTAAAGTTCAAAGCTTCGTATGGCTGGTGGGTCCAGGCTTTTCCCCTATTTTATTTGCACTATTCAGGTTCGACGGTGAGCCTTTGTACGTAAGGGGAGCCATTTTCGGCGCATTCTTGTAGAAAATTAAGTTGTCAATTTCTTTTTTTTAAATTACCCTGTTTATAGTTAAAGAAAGGTTGGGTGCCCACGTAGCTCAGTTGGTAGAGCACTTCCTTGGTAAGGGAGAGGTCACCGGTTCAACCCCGGTCGCGGGCTCCAGATGGTGAAATAACATGTTTACATGGTGCTTCAAGCAAGGTACTCAAAATTATGGCAAAGAATAGAATAACCACTCATATGGCGTGCACAACGTGCAAAGAGCGAAATTACACGCAGGTTGTTTCCAAAAAAAGGACAGCAGGTTCATTGAAGCTTAAAAAGTTCTGCCCTCGTTGCCGCAAACATGTTGAGCATAAAGAAACAAAATAGGCTCGTAGGCCAGTAGCTCGAATTGGTAGAGCGGCAGACTCCAAATCTGCGGGTTGGGGGTTCGAATCCCTCCTGGCCTGCCACGCAGAGGTAAAAGATTCGATTAGTAGAAAGGTCGGCGGTTAAACGATGAAAAGTGTTGTTAGGTTTATAAGCGAAGTAAAGCTTGAGTTATCCCGTGTCATCTGGCCAAAGATGGATGAATGGGTAGGTTCTACAATGGTGGTTCTGATCTTGGTTTGCATTTTCGCTCTCTATCTCGGGTTTGTTGATGTAGGGCTCGACAGGCTTATGAGACAAATATTTAAAATTTACAGTTGATTATATGGTGGCTCTGGAATGAAACGTTGGTATGTAGTTCAGGTATACGCAGGTTTTGAAGAGACTATTAAGTCTGATCTTGATAAAAAGATTGAAGACGATGGTCTCGAAAACTATTTTGGGCAGGTTTTGGTTCCTGCAGCTAAGATGAAATCGCAACTCGGTGCTGATGCAGAAGAGGATCAGCAATTGTTCCCAGGGTATATTCTCGTGGAGGTTGAGATTGTTCCGGAGTCGTTCAGGCTCGTGACGTCGCATCCGCGAGTTTTACGTTTTTTGGGGGGCAAGGAGCCGATTCCTCTAGCAAAAAAAGAGATCGAAAGAGTTTTGTCGCAGGTTCGTGGTGAGGTTGTTGTATCTTCCAAGCAAGCGGATTTCGTTGTTGGAAGTGAAGTTGAAATCACGGATGGGCCATTTTCAGGGTTTGTTGGAATTATAGAAAAAGTCGACAGTGAAAATGAAAAGCTAACCGTTATGGTAAGTATTTTTGGCAGAATGACTCCAGTCGAATTGCTTTTCAGTCAAGTGAAACAATAGTTTGAGGTAGGTTGCTATAATGGCTAAAGAAATTAAAGGAAAAATTAAGTTGCAAATTCCTGGTGGAGGAGCAACTCCGGCGCCACCTGTTGGCTCTTCTTTGGGGCAGCAGGGTGTTAATATCATGGATTTTTGTAAGCAGTTTAATGCGCAAACTGCAAGCAGAAGGGGGGAGACGGTTCCTGTAGAAATTATTGTTTACAAGGATCGTTCGTTTTCATTCAAAACGAAGACGACGCCAGCTTCAGAGCTTATTCTCAAAAAGATAAATGTAAAAAAGGGCTCTTCTGTTCCGAATGTTAATAAAGTTGGCAGAATATCATGGAAGGATATTGAGGAGATTGCAAAAATAAAGTTTGAAGATCTCAATGCCAACGATATAGAGCAAGCAAAGAAAATTATAGCAGGTAGCGCGCGAAGCATGGGCGTTGACGTTGTTGATTGATTTGGAGGGAATTCATTATGTCTAAGCATGGTAAAAAATATAACGAGGCGATAGAAAAAGTTGGTTTGAGCCAGCTTCTTGATTCAAAAAGTGCCTTGGAAAAAACAAAAGAACTTTCATATGCAAAGTTCGATGAATCTGTTGATGTCCACGTAAACTTGGGTATTGATCCTTCAAAAGGGGAGCAAGTTGTACGTGGCTCTGTTGTTCTTCCGCATGGTCGCGGCAAAGACGTAAAAGTTATCGTTTTTGCAAAAGGTGACAAAGCTGAAGAAGCTGAAAAAGCAGGGGCAGATTTTGTTGGAGCTGAAGATCTTATTGAAAAAATTTCAGGTGGTTGGCTTGAGTTCGATTATGCCGTTGCGACTCCAGATGTTATGGGGCTTGTAGGTAAATTGGCTCGAGTTCTTGGTCCTCGAGGCCTTCTGCCAAATAAAAAAGTTGGCACGGTAACATTTGATGTTGCTTCAGTCGTGTCTGAGCTGAAGCAGGGCCGTGTATTTTTCAAAAATGACAAGAGTGGTCTTGTTCATTTTTCATTTGGAAAGGTTTCGTTCGATGCTGACAAGCTGTACCAAAATTTGCTGGTGTTTGTAAAAGCCCTCGTTGCTTCAAAGCCAGCAACATCAAAGGGTAAGTTCCTGAAAAAAGTGACCATTACCTCATCCATGGGTGTCGGAGTTTCTGTTAACCCAGATGAGTTTTTGCGAACTTGATTGTATAAAAGGAATATGAGATGAATCGACTAGAAAAAGCATCGCTCATACAGTCGCTCAAGGAGAGTTTTACGAACTCTGAGGCATCGTTTCTTGTTGGATACAAGGGTCTTTCTGTCGCACAAATGCAAATGTTGCGAAGAGAGATTCGCTCCAAAGGAGGCAAGCTCAAGGTTGCGAAAAATCGTCTTGTGAGACGAGCAATAGGAGAAGTTGACGGAGTCTGTGATCTTAATGATCATTTGAAAGATCAGTTAGGTATTGTTTTTGCATCTGATGAGTTTACGCAGGTTGCAAAGGTCCTTGTTGATTTTTCAAAAGATAATCCAGCTTTCAGTTTGGTAGCTGGATGTTTAGACGCAGTGGTAATTGATACGAAAAAAATATCAATGCTGGCAAAATTGCCATCTAAAGATGTTTTGCTTGCGAAGTTGTGTGGAACGTTGAATGCGCCAATTTCTGGTGTTGCTCAAGTGCTTAACATGGTTACGCTCAAGCTTCTTTTTGTGCTGAAACAAGTTGGCGAATTAAAACGTCAATAGTGAGTGATTGTTGAGTTGTTGCAGATTGATACATTGATGATTTTTCATTGATTGTTTACGGGGAATAAAATCATGGCATCTAAGTCATTTGATAAATTGATAGAAGAAATTGGTGGTATGACAATTCTTGAAGTGTCTGAACTTGTAAAGGCGCTTGAAGAAAAGTTTGGTGTTTCAGCGGCTATGCCAGTAGCAGTAGCACCTGTAGCAGCTGCTACAGAAGATAAAGCTGAAGAAAAGTCTGAATACAAAGTCACGCTGAAAAAACCAGGTGAAAAAAAAGTTGACAATATTAAAGCTGTTAAGAAATTGACAGGATTGTCACTTGGTGAAGCGAAAAAGGCTGTAGAAGAAGCACCATCTGTTCTTGGCGAAAATGTTCCTAAAGCAGATGCTGAAAAGATGAAGAAAGATCTCGAAGCTGTTGGTGCAGAAGTTGAGCTTTCTTAGTCGTTGAATATATATGTTGGCGTGCACAAAATGTGCACGCCGCACTGTTTTTGTTGTAAAATCCACGGGACCGTGAAGTTTTGAGTTAATAAGGAGCCGCTTAATGTCTAACTTGCACACTGGCAAGGGAAGCATCCGTAAATCGTTCGGGGGGATCAAGGACATAGTTGCAGTTCCTAATTTGATTGAGATCCAATCCGCTTCTTTTAATGATTTTGCGCAACTTGATTGTTTACCGTCAGAGCGTGAGGTTGTTGGCCTTGAAAAAGTTTTGCAAGATATTTTTCCCATTGTTTACAATGACAAAATATCTTTGGAATATGTTAGTTATGAATTAGGGAATTGGGCTTGTGCGTGCGGTAAGCAGGCAGGAATTGAAGAGCGTTACCAATGGGCCTGTTCATCATGTGAAAAATCAGACTGTTCTCGTCTTGATAAAAACCTCACTTGTACGTTTTGTAAAAAGAAAACGGCGCGCTATAAAACATGTTCAAATTGTATGTCGCGAGTTGAAGTTAAAATTGGAATGACTCTTGAAGAGTGTCGAGTAAGTGGACAAACATTTATGATGCCTCTTCGTGTCAAGGTACAGCTTGTTAACTGGGATGTACAAGAGTCTGGAGAACGCGTTATTCGTGATGTAAAAGAGCAGGTTATTTTCTTTGCTGATCTTCCCGTGATGGCTGATTTGTACGAAGAAGACGGCGTGTTTAAGCTTGGAAGTCTCGGGACATTTTTGATTAACGGTGTTGACCGTGTTGTCGTTTCGCAGTTGCACAGATCTCCTGGGGCAATTTTCTCACAAAGCAAAAAAACAAAAGATTTCAGAGGGCGTCCATATTATCTTGCTCGCATTATTCCAATGCGTGGTTCATGGATTGATTTTGAGTTTGATAGCAGTGACAATTTATACGTGCGAATTGATAAAAAGAAAAAACTTCCCGTTACAGTTTTTTTGCAAGCACTTGGTATTCCTCGCGATGAAATAGTCGGAAAGTTTTACAATTTCGACGTTATTTTTTCTGAAAAAGGTGACTTTTACAGAAAACTTGGCGATACGCTTATTGGCCACAGAATAGAAAAAGAAATGTTGCCAGAAAAGTATGAAAAAACGTTGTTGGGAAAACGTTTTGACAAGGCTATAATCGCAAAGCTTAAAAAAGCGGGCATCAAGTCATTAAAACAAAGAAATGCAGGTCTTTTAAATCGTTTCTTTGCAAAAGATTTAGTTGATCCAGAAACTGGCGAAGTTCTTGTAGAACAAGGCCAAGTTTTTTCAGAAGATCACTACGATCTTTTAGCAAAACTGAAAAAAGTTGAATTTAGTCTTATTGCAACATCTGGATATGTTTTCCAACCAACCATTGGATTGACATTAATGCAAGACAATTGTCGTTCAGAAGAAGATGCGTTAATTGAGTTGCACTCAAAGGTTTGGCCTGGAGACAATGCAACCGTTAAAGAAATTAAAGAGCGTATTGAGACGATTTTCTTTAATCCTCGTATGTACGATCTGACAAAAGTTGGTCGAATCAGAATTAATAGAAAGTTAGGTCTTTCTGTTCCTGAAAGCCATGTTGCATTGACACGAGAAGATATTGTTGAAACAATCCGCTACTTGGTAAATCTACGTGAGCGTGGCGAAGGAGAGCTTGATGACATCGATCACTTGGGCAATCGACGCGTACGCCTTGTTGGTGAATTGTTGCACAATCAAGTTTATCTTGGTTTTTTGCGAATTGAGCGAATTGTTCGTGAACGTTTCAGAATTCAGGATATTCATGGTGCATTGATGCCACAAGATTTGCTCAATGTTAAACCATTAAGTGCAGTTATCAGGGAGTTCTTTGGTCTGGGGCAGCTTTCTCAGTTTATGGATCAGACAAATCCACTTGCTGAAATAGCGCATAAACGTCGTCTTTCTGCTCTTGGGCCTGGCGGTGTTATGAAAGATCGTGCGACGTACGAAATCCGAGACGTTCATACTTCTCACTATGGTCGTATTTGTCCGATTGAAACACCTGAAGGTCAAACCGTCGGTCTTATTTCTTCCATGGCAACCTATGCTATGGTAAATGATTTAGGATTTATTGAAACATCTTATCGATCAGTTGTTAAAGGTGAGATAACAGACGATGTTGTTTCCCTTAATGCATTTGCTGAAGCAGATAGTTATATTGCTCAGGCGAGCACACCAAAGGACGGCAAAATACTACGCAAAGGTGATGTGTTTGCTCGACATGGTGGAAACTATTTGTATGTTGATTCAGAGAAGATTCAGTATATTGATTTATCACCAAAACAATTGGTTTCTGTTTCTGCGGCATTGATTCCGTTTTTAGAACATGATGACGCAACTCGTGCGCTCATGGGTTCGAACATGCAACGTCAGGCGGTTCCGCTTGTAAAAACACAGTCTCCAATTGTTGGAACTGGTATGGAATGTGATGTTGCAAAAGCTTCATGTGCCGTGCTTATAGCGCGTCGATCAGGTATTGTTGAATATGTTTCATCAGAAAAAATTGTTATCCGATGTGATAAAAACAATTTCCGTTCTGAAGAAGAGTGGATTAATGGTGGAATCGACACTTACACATTGAAGAAGTTTAATCGTTCTAGTCACAGTACATGGATACATCATGTGCCGATTATTAAAAAAGGCGATAATGTTAAGGCTGGTGATATTCTTACAAACGGACCATCGATAGACAATGGTGAACTTGCTCTTGGTACAAACTTACTTGTTGCGTTTATGCCATGGCATGGATACAACTTTGAAGATGCTATAGTTTTGAATCAACGCTTGGTTGCTGAAGATGTGCTGACGTCGGTTCATTTAGAAGAATATGATGTTGAAGCTCGTGATACAAAACTTGGGCCGGAAGAGATCACTCGAGATATTCCAAATGTGAGTGAGGCGGCTCTAGCGGGTCTTGATGAAGATGGTATTGTGCGAGTTGGCACACGTATTGTTCCAGGTGATATTCTTGTTGGCAAAGTTACACTTAAAGGTGACGTTCAATATTCTCCAGAAGAAAAACTGCTACGAGCAATTTTTGGTGAAAAATCTCGAGAAGTTCGTGATACCTCATTGCGAGTTCCACCTGGGCTTGAAGGCACCGTTGTTGACGTGAAAATTTTCTCGAGAAGTGGTATCAGAAAAGATAGGAGATACAAGTTGGAAGTAGAGAAACAATCGCAAAAAGTTGAGCGAGACTTTCAGCATCATCTTATATTTTTGGAAAACATGGTTCGCGCACAAGTAATTAACGAGCTTCATGGTAAAGAATCTGGAAAACGTGGACTTACAAAGCTTTTGACTGGTAGCACGTATGACAAGAAAAAACTAAAAGAGTATTCTTTTGTGGAATTGCTTGAGCTCCAGGTTAAAGATAAAACTGTTCGTGAAAAAATAGCAACACTCAAAGATTCATTTGAGAACAAAATTCGTATTTTGACTGGTCTGAAAGCGGAGCGTATTTCGCAGTTGAAGAAAGGTGATCCTCTTCCTTCGGGTGTTATAAAAATGGTTCGTGTATATATCGCAATGAAGCGTCACATTTCTGTTGGTGATAAAGTTGCAGGAAGACACGGAAACAAAGGTGTTATTTCAAATATAGTTCATCGAGAAGATATGCCGTACATGGAGGATGGTTCATCGGTTGATATTGTGTTAAACCCTCTTGGTGTTCCGTCACGTATGAACGTAGGACAGATTCTTGAAACAGCGTTAGGACTTGCAGGTCGTAAGCTTGGTAATAGGCTTGAGCATGTACTTCAAACAGAAGGACACAAGTCGATCAAGAAACATCTTATAGATTGTTTTGGAAAAGATCTTGTTGATTCGTATGAAAAAGAATATGGGAAAGAAGCTCTCTCAGAACTTGCTCGAAAAACATCAAAATCAGGTGTTCACTTTGGAACGCCAGTGTTTGATGGAGCAAGTTATGAAGAAGATATTGTACCGATGTTGAAGGAGCTTAAGCTTCCTGACGCGGGGTCGTTCAGACTTCGAGATGGAAGAACTGGTGAATACTTTAGTCAAAAAGTAACGGTTGGCGTGATGTATGTGATGAAACTCAACCACATGGTTGATGACAAGCTGCACGCACGATCAGTAGGACCATATTCGCTTGTGACACAACAGCCACTTGGCGGTAAGGCACAGATGGGAGGCCAACGACTTGGAGAGATGGAAGTATGGGCTCTAGAAGCATATGGTGCTGCGTATACATTGCAAGAGATGCTTACATATAAATCAGATGATGTAACAGGTCGGCATAAAGTATACGAGGCAATGGTTCGAGGTGAAGAGCTGCCTGAACCAGGACTTCCAGAGTCATTTAATGTTTTGGTAAAAGAACTTCAAAGTTTGGGGTTACAGGTGGATTTGTTCAAGAGTGGCAAGGAGAAGGCCGGTGAATAGTCGTATGCTAGAACGGTTTCGTGAATATATAAATGTCGCTCAGTTTAATGCTTTGCGTGTAAAAATTGCTTCGCCTGAAAAGATTAGATCTTTGTCATATGGTGAAGTGAAAAAAATAGAAACCATTAATTATAGAACACTTAAGCCAGAACGGGATGGCTTGTTTTGTGCCCGTATTTTTGGTCCGGTAAAAGACTGGGAATGTAATTGTGGTAAATACAAGCGAATGAAACATCGTGGTATAACGTGTGAAAAATGTGGCGTTGAAGTTATTCAGTCTCGAGTTCGAAGAGAACGTATGGGGCATATAGAGTTGAACGCACCAATTTGTCACATTTGGTATCTTAAGGGAATTCCTAGTTATCTTGGTCTTATTATGGATATGCCAATAAAAGATCTTGAGCGAGTTATCTATTTTGATTTTCAAATGGTTGTTCGACAAGGAAATTCTCCGTATTCTCGAAAAACATTACTTTCAAATATTGAAGTGGTTGATTACATGGAAAGCCATGAAAACGACACTGAATTTAAAGCAGAAAGTGGTGCACAAGCAATACGTTCAGCTTTAGAAGGTATGGATATTGCAGCAGAGATTGCTGAACTTGAAAAGAAACGTTCCAAAACGTCATCTGTTGCAGTTCGACACAAATTGATGAGAAGAATCAAAGTGTTGACCGGCTTGATGCAGGCTGGCATTCTACCTACATGGATGATTATGACAGTTCTTCCTGTGTTACCACCGGATCTTCGTCCATTGGTACCACTTGAAGGTGGTCGTTTTGCAAGTTCAGACTTGAACGAATTATATCGAAGAGTTTTGAACAGAAATATTCGTCTTCATCGTCTGAATGAAATTCAAGCACCGTCAGTTATTATCAAAAACGAACAACGTATGCTGCAAGAATCTGTTGACGCGTTGATTGATAATGGAAGGCGTGGACAGCCTGTCAGAGGTTCAAATCGTAGACCGTTCAAATCCTTGAGTGAAATGCTTCGAGGGAAACAAGGTCGATTCCGTCAGAATCTTCTTGGTCGTCGTGTAGACTATTCTGGTCGTTCAGTTATTGTGGTTGATCCAGAACTGAAAATGAATCAGTGTGGTCTTCCAAAAATCATGGCACTTGAGTTGCTCAAATCATATGTATACGCAGGTCTTTTAGAGCGTGAAATTGCTTCAAACCTTCGTATTGCAAAAAAAATGGTTGAAGAACTTGATCCAGAAATTTGGGATGTTTTGGAAAATGCCGTGAAAGACAGGGTTGTTCTGTTGAACCGTGCTCCAACGTTGCATAGACTTGGTATTCAAGCTTTCTATCCGATTTTGGTTGATGGAAAAGCTATTAAGGTACACCCTCTTGTTTGTAGTGCGTTTAACGCAGATTTTGATGGTGACCAAATGGCAGTACATCTTCCATTGAGCGATCGAGCTCAAAAAGAATCAAAAGAACTTATCATGTCGACAAAAAATATTCTTTCTTCGCAAAATGGTCGTCCGAATACGGTACCAAGTCAGGATATGATTCTTGGTTTGCACTATTTGACCAAAGTGCGAAGCAGTTTATTGGGAGAAGGAATTCTTTTTTCTGATGTACAAGAAGTGATCACTGCCTATCAACATGAACAAGTAGCGTTGCATGCAAAAGTAAAGCTGCGTATTGATAATAAAATTGTTGATACAACAGTTGGCCGTGTGATTTTGTTTGATGCTATACCTGAAGGATCTGAATTTTCATGGGTTAACAAAGTCATGAAACGAGGAGACTTGAAGTTGTTGGTGGAAACGATCTACTTTAAATTTGGAAGCGATATAACGGTTGATTTCCTGGATAAAATCAAAAAGCTTGGCTTCTATCATTCAACAATTGCTGGAATCTCTATCTCGATGTCTGATTTAGTTATTCCAGAAGATAAAGACAAAATTATTAAGGCGGCAGAAAAGAAGGTTCAAAAAGCTGAAGAATTATATCGTGATGGTGTTATTACCAACGGTGAGCGTTACAACAAGGTGATTGGTATTTGGGGACACGCTACTGCCGATGTTGCTTCTTCTATGTTACATAATCTAGAGCAGCAAAACGAAGAGGCGTTTCTTAACCAGAAGAAAGATCTCAAGCCATTCAATCCAATATTTATGATGCTTGATTCAGGGGCTCGTGGTTCTAAAGATCAGATTAAACAGCTTGTTGGTATGCGTGGTATGATGGCAAAGCCAACTGGTGAAATTATGGAAACGCCAGTTAAAAATAACTTTAAAGATGGATTGAGTGAATTTGAATACTTTATTTCAACACACGGTGCTCGTAAAGGTCAGGCTGATACGGCACTCAAAACTGCAAACTCTGGTTACTTAACACGTCGTTTGGTTGACGTTGCACAAGATGTGATTGTCAGTATGCATGATTGTCAAACACTTGGTTATGTTGTTCTTGAAGATTTAACCGAGTCTGGAGATGTGTTGTATTCACTTGCAAGTCGTGCGTTGGGACGGACCCTTGCGGCAGATATTAAAGATCCTATTACTGGTAAAATTTTACTCAAACAGGGTGATATTGTTTCCAGAAATGATGTTGAAGTTATCAACGAATCATCAGTTACAAAAATATTTGTTCGCTCTGTGTTGACGTGTCAGTCAAAACGAGGTGTTTGTGCAAAATGTTATGGCTACGATTTGTCTCGTGGAGAGCCGGTTGATGTTGGTACAGCTGTTGGTGTTATTGCAGCACAGTCGATTGGTGAACCAGGTACGCAGCTGACCATGAGAACGTTCCACGTTGGTGGTACGGCAAGTGGTATGATAGAGCAGTCATTTTACACTTCCAAGGTCGATGGTACGGTTGAGTGGCAAGGTATCAGAACAGTTAAAAATAGCGATGGTAATAACGTCGTTATGAGTCGTAAAGCAAAGGTTATCATCAAGTCTGGTGACGGTCGAGAGTTGCAGAAACATTCCCTTGAGTATGGTTCTGTAATTTATGTTGAAGATGGAGTTGCTATTAAAAAAGGTACAAAGCTTGCTGAATGGGATGCACACAATAAAGTGCTTCTTACTGAAAGGACTGGTACTGTTAAGTTCGTTGACATTGTTGAGAATGTTACGCTTCAAGAAAGTTTTGACGAAGTAATAGGTAAATCAAGTTGGTCTATTTTGGAACAAAAAGAGGAAAAATGGCAACCAGCAATTAGCATTGTTGACACAGATAACAATGAATTGGCTCATTATTATTTGCCAACAGGCTCACTTCTTGCCGTTTCTGATGGACAAGAGATTATCAGTGGTGGAGTTCTTGTTAAAATGCCTCGAGAAATTTCACGAACAAAAGATATTACAACTGGTGGATTACCACGAATTGCAGAGTTGTTTGAAGCTCGTGCGCCAAAAGATCCTTCAATTCTTGCAGATATTGATGGTGAAGTCATGTTTGGTGGTTTGCAGCGAGGTATGAGAAAGATATCGGTTGTTGCCGGTTCTGAATCGTTTGACTACCTTGTTCCTAGAGGAAAGCAGCTCAACGTTGTTGATGGTGAAAAGGTAAATGCTGGTGACCTGCTTACGTCTGGTTCTCCTGTTTTACATGACATCTTGCGTATTTTGGGACCTGATATTGTTCAAAAATATCTTGTTGATCATATTCAGGAAATTTACCGATTGCAGGGTATTGATATTAATGACCGACATGTTGAATTGATTGTTAAACAGATGATTCGAAAAGTTCGGGTTGTTGATCAGGGAGACGCAGACTTCTTGGTTGGTGATCGTATTGATCGTGTTCATTTTAAGTCTGTCAACAAGTTGTTGCATGCAGAAGGGAAAAAACCGGCGACAGCAAAACCTATTTTGATGGGTATCACTGCTGCATCGCTTGGAACAGAGAGCTTTTTCTCTGCAGCATCGTTCCAAGAGACGACAAGAATCTTGGCTGAAGCAGCAATTTCGGGACAGGTAGATTACCTCTATGGATTGAAAGAAAACGTTATTGTTGGTAAATTGATTCCAGCAGGAACAGGTGTTGCATCGTTTAGAAAGAAGTATATCGGTGAGAATCTGTCTGATATTGAAAAAGAAGCTCGAAAAGAAGAAAAGCTTGAAGCAAATCAGAAGAGTTAGTGTAAAGCGAAATAACAATTGAAATAAGTAGGCAGGCGCGTAGCTCAGGGGTAGAGCATTGCTTTGACGTAGCAGGGGTCAGCGGTTCAAATCCGCTCGTGCCTACCAATATTTTCATACTACAAGAGAATAAGGTTAACGACTATAATTAGGTGTTTTAAGGTATGTCATTAAGTACGGTTGATAAAAAGAAAGTAATGGAATCATTTGCTTTGGGTGACAACGATACCGGTTCAGCAGCAGTGCAAGTTGCTGTTTTGACGGAAGAAATCCGTCTTTTGACTGGTCATATGAAGGAAAATAAAAAGGATTTTTCTTCAAAGCGAGGGCTAATTAAAATGGTGTCTCGCAGACAACGTTTGTTGCGTTATCTTAAAAAGGCAGATGAAAAGAAGTATAAAGATGTAATTGGACGCTTAGGTTTAAAAGATAGAAGTTAAGCGTTATTAGTTTAGGTTTATTTAATGTCAAAAAAATTTACGTTATCTGATTTCGGATATGAAGTTGAGGTTGGCAAGGTTGCTAACCAAGCAGATGGTTCAATTTGGTTTAAACAAGGAAATACTGTTCTTTTAGCGACAGTTGTTTCTTCTTCTTCAGAAGATTTTCCTGGTTTTTTACCGCTTACAATAGATTACAGAGAGCCGTTTTCCGCAGCAGGTAAAATTCCTGGGGGTTATTACAAGCGTGAAGGAAGATCTTCTGAAAATGAAGTTCTAACTTCTCGACTTATCGATCGGGCAATTCGCCCACTTTTTCCGGCAACTTATTTTGATCAGTTGCAGGTGTTGGTTACCGTGTATTCAATCGATAAAAAACATCCACCAACAACGCTAGGCTTGCTTGCAGGTTCGCTGGCATTGACGGTTTCTAAAATTCCGTTTTTAGGGCCAGTTGGTGTTGTTGAGTTGGCTCGTATTGATGGAAACTGGATTATTGGGCCAACACATGAACAAACGAAGCAATCAGATGTTCGCCTTGTTGTTGCAGGCACTGAAGAAGGTGTATGCATGGTTGAGGGGTCATCAGAAGAGATCTCAGAACAGGAGTTTGTTGAGGCGTTGTTTCTAGCACATGATGCGATTAGAAAACAGGTTGCATGGCAACAAGAAATTCAAAAAGAGCTTGGTGTTACAAAACAAGAGATTACAGACGGATACGACTGGGATACATGGAAAGGTCGTGTCGAACAGTATTTGAATAAAGATGTTTTAGAAACACTCTTGGTTGTTGACAAGCTTGAACGTGACGCTGTCTTAAAAGCTATAAAGGATTCATTCTTCGAGTCTGTTGATACATATATCGAAGAGGAAAAGGTTCCAAAAAATCTGGTTGCCTATGTTTTTGAAGGTATTTTAAAAGCAAAGTTAACCGATATTGTTTTTGAAAAGGGAGTACGTGTTGATGGTCGTCCATTTAATAAAGTTCGCGACATAAAAACAGAAGTCGGACTGCTTCCATCTACACATGGCTCTGCATTGTTTACACGTGGTCGAACACAAGCGCTTGCAAGTGTGACACTTGGCGGTGGGCAAGATGAGCAAAAAATTAAAGGTCTACTTGAAGACACAAAGAACAGGTCATTCATGCTTCACTACAATTTCCCTCCGTTTTCTGTAGGTGAAGTTCGTTTCTTGCGTGGTCCTGGTCGTCGTGAAATTGGTCACGGAAACTTGGCGGCTTCTGCAATTGAACGTATGCTTCCGTCAAAAGAAGAGTTTCCATATACCATTCGTATTATCGCGGACATTTTGGAATCTGATGGTTCTTCATCAATGGCAACAACTTGTTGTTCAACAATGGCGTTAATGCAAACAGGTGTTCCTCTGAAAAAAATGGTTAGTGGTGTTGCGATGGGATTGTTGCGCAGCTCAAAAGGTGAGTTTGCAGTTATCACTGACATATCAGGATTTGAGGATGCATTTGGTTTGATGGACTTCAAAGTAACTGGTACAGACAAGGGTATTACCGCAATTCAAATGGATGTGAAAACAAAAGCTGGATTACCGCGTGAGTTGTTTGAAAAAGCAATGGTACAGGCAAAAGAAGGCAGACTTCATATTCTCAGTGAAATGCGCAAGGTTATGACGGAGCCAAGAAAAGAACTTTCTGAACTGGTTCCAAAAGTTACACTTGTTAAAATTTCAACAGATAAAATTGGTGCGGTCATTGGAAGTGGCGGAAAGACCATTAGAGAAATTATTGACACAACTGGAACAACAATCGACATTGACGAAGATGGTGTTGTAAAAATATATAGCTCTCCTGAAGCTGATCTTGAAACAGCAATTCGTTGGGTTAAAACGCTTGCAGGACAAATTACCATTGGGGAAATTTTCCAAGGCAAGGTGAGACGACTTGTAGATTTTGGCGTTTTTGTTGAATTGGTTCCTGGTCAAGATGGTCTTGTTCACGTTTCCAACATTCCTCGTCACCAACAACGTACCTTTATGAAAGAGTACAACGTTAATGACGAAGTTCAGGTTAAAATTGTTGACTATGACAAGGAAACAGGAAGAATTCGGCTGAAAATGCTTGTTGACGAAAAACATGGTAAATAATAAGAAAACTAAAACTTTTTTTTCGCATATTTTTGGCTATGTCCTGATTTTAGGACTGGCCAAAGAGGGCGGAGAAAAGTAATCAACAGGGAGTAGCATGGCGTTGAGACGAAGTGGACGCTCGTTTGATGAGTTGCGCAAAGTTAAAATTACATTCAATTCTTTTGGGTATGCTCCAGGTTCAGTTTTGTTTGAAATGGGAAGAACGAAGGTGCTGTGTGCAGTAAGCATACAGCATAAAGTTCCTCCCTTTTTAAGGGGAAAAAAACGTGGCTGGTTGACTGCAGAGTATGCAATGCTTCCAACGGCAACTGGCTTAAGAACGCAGCGTGAGTCAACAACAATGCGTAAAAGTGGTCGGTCACAAGAAATTTCTCGTCTTATTGGTAGATCTCTCAGAACAATTATTGATTTTGATTTGCTTGGTGAAAAAACAATTATTCTTGATTGTGATGTGTTGCAAGCGGATGCAGGAACACGTACTGCATGTATTACCGGAGCCTTTCTTGCGCTCCAGATGGCAGAAAGAAAATGGTTGTCAGATGATCTTATTGCAAAAAATATTTTAACTGGTTCAGTTGCAGCGATTTCAGTTGGTTGGTCTGGTAATGTTCCGTTGTTAGATCTTGATTTTTCCGAAGATAATACTGTTGATGCTGATTGTAATGTTGTTATGACAAAAACAGGCAAGATGGTTGAGTTTCAGGTTTCAGCAGAAAAAGCAGCTCTTTCTTGGGAACAATTTGAACAGATACGTTCACTTTCAGTCAAAGGGATAGAATCGTTGTTTAGAGAATGCGACAGATTAATCATGCTGTATGAGGCTAAGATTGTTTCAAGATCGGATCAAAAAAAACATAAGACTTCGCAAGTCTTTAGTTTAGGAAATCGACAAACCAAAACGTTATAATATTATGAACTTTCTATCGTTTTTAACAACACCGTTTGATCAAATTGCCACGAAGAATAAAACGATTTGCTTTAAGGGTAAAAAAGATTCATATCCTCTTCTATTTTTTTCTTTGTTATTCAGACAGTTGAAGCAAACATGTTCACATCCTGTGCAAGTGCTTTCTCATGATATTGGTATTGCATTGATAAAGTCTAGTTTGGCAACTAGTTTTTTGGGGCAAGCCAGTTTATATTGGTTGAAAAATATCGCTGCTTACAAACCAAAACAGAAAAAAGAGTTAGTTTCATTCTTAAAACATTATTCCGGGCTAAATGGCGCGGTTTTTTTTGTTGATGAAACAATTGTATGTGCAAAAAAAGATTTCGGTTGCATGATCGATATTCCAGAAAAAATAGATGAGACATCGTTCAGATCGCTATGTAGTTTTTTGGGACACAAGTCGATAGCGGGACACGCACGGTTACTGTTTGAAAAAAATAAAGCAATAACAATCGATGAAGCTTGTCTGCTTATACAGTATGCAGTAGTAAATGGGCGATACATGAATCGGTTTGTTGATGTTTGGATGGACAAAATTGTTGCACCAGAGCATTCTTTATCAACATTGAGTTCTGCTTTTTTTTCAAAAGATACCCAACGGTTCTTTTCAGTGTGGTCTCAGATGGAAGCAGATTATAGCCCTCAGTTTTGGATAGTTTTTTGGTCGGAACAACTCTGGAGAGCATTTAATTTTGTTGAATATGCAAATAAGGGTCAGATTCTTGAAGCAAAACGAATTGGTTTTCGACTTCCATATAATGTTAAAAATTATTTATGGCAAAAACTTGATCTAACTCGATTGAAAGACTTACATGATTTGTTGTATAAAGTTGATTATTCTTTAAAAAATGGTGGAAAACCATTTTCACTTGAATTGTTATACTTTCAGTATTTTTCGTAAAGGAGAATTGTGAAATCTTTTTTGTGTTGTTTACTGTTTTCTTTGCCGTTGTGTGCGATGGATAGCAAAAAAATAAACCGATATATTTCTGATATTAACAAGGACATAATAGAAATAAAAAAAACAAAAAATACTCTTTTGTGGTCTGGAATTAATCCATTAACATATTGGGTGTCTGCTTCTTTTGTGTATACATTTCCTATAAACGCACCAATTGTTTCATTGTTTCTTTTATGGAGGGCAAAAGAAGCTCGAAAAGAAAATATTTATCAGCTCGATGTTGATATCGACATAAAGAAAGAGTATCTAAAAAATAGAGAGAGAGAATATGAGGGTAGTATTTCAGGAGGAAATCACGATCTTTTGAAAAAGATGAAAAGGACATTATCCTGCGTAAATGGTTTTAAACGTAAATGATTTTGAAACAAGACAACGAAGACAAAATATAATTCAGCAAAGGATAATCACATGAATAAATGGTTTATTTTTTTTCTAGCTTTTAATGTATATCTTTTTTCTCCAAGTTCATTACGTGCGAGCACGCGTCGTAAAAAAATAAACAAAGGTTTTAGTAAAGATGAAAAGAAGGTAATCAATAGAGATACAAAAAGATTAGATAACCTTATTAAGTATCAAGATGATCTGCATTCTTATCTTTTAAAACAATACTAATTATATCGTAACTATAAACTTGTTTATCCACTTTATATTGGACTGAAATCTTGGTGGTATTTAATCACGTGCCAGATTGAGACTCTAAAAAAAGAAAACATTTTATTTGAAAAAGAAAAGAAAAAAGAAATAAAAAAAGTGAGAAAAAACTTTGAAGATGTTTTAAATTATTCCTCTAAAGTCTATAAAAAATTAAAAAAGGTTAAGCTTTTTGCTAAAAAATACGTTCCATATATATCAGGTGAAAAAAGAGAAGAGAAAATAATAAAAGACAGGCAATTCGTTGAGAAAATACATTATGTTAAAGATTGTTGTCAAAAGATAGAGGATGCATTCGATTCAGGATATAATACTATTAAACTTCATGTTCTCTCTATTGATAAATAGCTTATAAGGAATAGATATGAAAAAAATAATAATGGTGCTACTTGTAAGTGTAACTTCTTTTTTTGGTATGGAAAAAACAAAAGAACCTTCTTGGATTATAAAAATAAATAATAATGTGCAACCAAAAAAAATGTGGATGAATTGCTTGGCCATTGAAAAGGGTTACAACGAGATAAATATTTTATTGAATCAAGTAAAGTTGGTTATTGAAAAAAACAAAGAAATAAAAAGTTTGAAGTATCCTAATTGTTTTTCCATTAAGTTGCAAACGGTAGATGCAAATAAAGAAAAAGAGCAAAAGAGATTTTCTAAGAACAAGGCAGAGCTTCTTTTAGATATTAAAGATGTGATTAAAGAGCTTGATAAGAAAAAAAATAATCTCCGTGATTTTGCTGATGCCTGTAGCTCATTTAGATACTATGAAAAAGAGTATGAACATAATGTTGATGAATCATTTGAAAAGAAGATAAATACGTTTTGTGATTTATATAAAGATTTCGAACAGTTGCTTGATTCAATCAAATAGGATCTTTGAATCG
>Ga0114925_10000080_pt1 | contig 32975 bp, 26 predicted proteins | sample SumtaG_2_FD_87287 | JGI IMG/M metagenome (GOLD analysis project Ga0114925, IMG submission 87287) | Deep subsurface microbial communities from Indian Ocean to uncover new lineages of life (NeLLi) - Sumatra_00607 metaG | ecosystem: Environmental > Aquatic > Marine > Oceanic > Sediment | place... | reverse complement strand
CTATTGGACCAGCCACAGGAATCCTCTTTAAGGCCCATAAATCTAACTTTTCAATAAAGGGTTTTACAGAAGAAGCCAGTATAAAGCAACTCTCAGCGTTGGGAAAAAAACACTCAGTGCCCTTGATCTATGATATTGGTTCAGGTCTTCTTCGTAAACCAAGGGGCCTGCCGATTAAGGACGAACCGGATGTTAGACAGGCGATCGAGGATGGAGCAGATATTGTGACATTTAGTTGTGATAAGCTTCTTGGCGGCCCTCAGGCAGGAATTATTGCGGGAAAAAGCGAATTGATAGGGCGGTTTTCATGCGCTCCGATGATGAGGGCACTCCGCGTTGGGAAACTAACCCTGGCATTTCTTAATGCTGCTTGCAGGCATTATCTTGACGATGAGATATTAATCAGTGCAACACCTCTGTTTAAAATGCTTGAGCGTCCGGTAAATGAACTGGAGCGGCTTGCACGCACTATACAACAGGAACTTGGAACGCTTCGAATTGATGTTGTTATAATAGAGAGTACAGGCCAGTGCGGTGGCGGGACACTTCCAGATCTTGAGATCAAGAGTTACGCAGTTAAATTAAAATCAGGCAGCAAAAGAAAAAAGGATAAAGCATTATGGGCTGAGGAGATTTTCAAAAAGCTTCACTTGCTTGAACGGCCGGTTATAGGAGTTTTGCGAAAAGGAGACATCATCTTTGATGTTCTAAGCGTCTTTAAGGAGGATATTCCCTATATTGCACGTGCTATTGCAAAAGTTGTGAAGGAAGTCAATGCACAGTAAAAAGCCACCTACGGTAAGCAGTGGTTTCTACGAAACCTTAGCTTTTTACAAGCCAAGAATAACACCTGTTCCCATCATTGGAGGCGAAAACTTTTCTTTCCAGTTAGAACTAATCTGCCCAGTATTGTTTATTTTTGTCCCTCATTTTTGCTGATTGTTAGTTTAAACTCACCACCTTCTTCAATCACATCTACCATGCAACCAAAACTCCGTGCAAGCCGCAAAACGTTTTCCCTGGCAGTTTCCTCATCTACCAGCACAACAATCTCACCAGAAGTTAATGCCTCAATCGCTGCTTTTGTCTTGATCACCGGCCCAGGACATGAAAGCCCTCGTGCATCTACTACTTCTGCCATATGTAAACTCCTATACTATCCTTTTTCATATTCTATGCCCTCTTCACTCTGATTATGTGCTTATCAGCTTTCCCCAGTACATTTCCTACAACTTTACAGGGAGTTGATAAATTCCGCTTTGCGCTGTCCATCATCTCATCCAACCGGTCCTCCGGACAGGAGATCAGTAACCCCCCGGAGGTTTGTGGGTCAAACAGCAAGTCCTGTGCAGCCAGGTCAACATTCGCATTAAACTCCACCATACCATTCACGTACCTCCGATTGCTATAGGTAGCCGAAGACAACAAACCCATCGCTGCAAAGTCCAGCACATCAGGGAAACGGGGAATGGAATCAAAATAAATATCCAGCGAAACACCACTCGCTTTTGCCATTTGATACGCATGACCAATAAACCCAAAACCTGTGATATCAGTACATGACGTTGCACCATATTTACGTGCCATCAGCGACGCATCTGCGTTAAGTGTGCTCATACACCGATTCAATTCATCCTCATGCTTTCTGTCAGCCAACCCAGCCCTGGCTGCCATTATAGTAATACCTGTTCCCAGGGGTTTGGTAAGAATCAGTGCATCTCCTAACTTTGCATGGGCATTATCCAATATTTTCCGGGGATTAACAATACCGGTAACAGCGAGTCCAAACTTTGGTTGTGAGTCCACAATTGAATGACCGCCCAGGAGCACAACCCCCGCTTCTTTCAATTTAGAAATTGCGCCACTTATTATTGCCTTCAATATTTCGGGTCCTAAATCCTTTGCAGGGAAACATACGATTGCCAGAGATGTCAGAGGCTCCCCCCCCATTGCATATATATCACTCAATGAGTTGGCAGCAGCAATTTGACCGTAAATGAAAGGGTCTCTTGCAACAGGCGGAAAATAGTCTACTGTCTGCACCAGACATTTATTATCGGAAATCTGGTAAATTCCTGCATCATCCATGGACTGAGGTCCGATAAGAAGAGCCGGACTATCAGGAAGCTCAACATCCTGCAGGATACAGGATAACATATCTGCAGGTACCTTTGCTGCACAACCACACTCTCCTGAAATTTTAAACAAATCAACTGATATCAATAACCAGCTCCTTTGTCAATGAAGTTCATAGACCATGTTGTTTTTATTACAAAATATCTTATATGGTAGATTAATCAAATAATATTGTCAAGTAAAAAATATCAAATTATACTCGTTTTGCTTTAAGCGCGGCAGTGCCTTTTTCTGTTATCATACGCATGTCCCCAGATCGTCTGGTAACACCTTCGGCATCATATATACCTAATAGAAGCAGGCATATCTTTCTGTTGCCGCTAACAAGGTTACGAAACTCTGCCACGGTCATGCCATCCTGGCGGTCAGCAAGAGCCTGATTAGAAAGAGCTTGATTATCAAGAGCTTGATTATCAAGAGCTTGATTAGACAACGCTTGCAGCAATTTCTTTCTGCTGTGATCCACTACTGACGCATGAAGATAGTTACCATCTATAAAATAGGCCTCTTTCTTTTCAACAAGATAACGCAGAATATTATTTAATCCCTGTTCGTCTATACCCTGTTTCTTCGCCGCAGGAATAAGCTCCGACATAATTGGAGTACGCATCTTACAATTTTTCAGGAAATTCGATACAAATCTGACCTTGCGGTTTAATTCCGGTCCAATGTCTCCTGTGTGGTTATCGAGCACCCATGTTTGTTCCACACGTTTTATTTTCCTATCCGATTCCATTTTATTAAGCAGCATTCTTAAAATAACTTCTGCAGAAGAGCCAGGGTCTATCCTTAATATTCCCATAAGTTCCTCAGTTTTACGGCCTTTCCTGTCAAGGGGATTTCGTGAGTGAAAGGCAGCAATGTTTTTCAATAATTGCTCCTTTAATCTGTCGTGCTCTCTCTTTACTATTAAATACACAGTATCACCGGAAGTATAGGAAACAATATGTGTTGATAGATAACCGGATAATACTTCACGCATCCTATCAGGTGAGACATTCAGTATATTGGCAATCTCTACATGGCTAATTGAACTGAAGTGCTTGTTTACTTCTGCAGCAGCAAGTTCCTGCAGGTTACCTTCAGAGATCCTGGCCATACTTTCAATCAGTTTGACAGGTCGTCTCCTGTGATGTAGAGGGAATCCATCGATTACATTACCTCCACCAAGAGTCAAATCGCTCGACGTGTTTCGAATTACAAACCTATCATCATACTGGACAATGCATGGGGTATCGAGATGTATCTGAACCAGAGCAGTATTTCCCCCTGTTAACCTGTCACGATCAATCAGGTGTAGTCTTGCCTGTTGTTCATACGTGCCAAGATGGAAAACAACTTGATTCCACAGGCCAAAACTGCTAATATGTTGAAAGAGACGCAGTTTTACATCGAGCATTTTTGTATGGCGAAGAATACGGTCTGAAAGGATCATACCTCGTTTAAAGTCTTCACGGTTAAGCCCTACAAGGTTTATTGCTGCTCTGTCACCGGCAACTACTTCCTGGGCTTTTTTGCCGTAACGTTCAATATGACGCACACGCAAACTTTTTTCTCCAGGTAATAGGTACGCTGTATCACCTGCCCGCAGGACCCCGCCTTTCACTGAACCAGTAACTACAGTTCCAATGCCCTTTACACTGAAAATCCGGTCAATAAACATCCTAAAAACCTCGCCAACCGGCCTATCAATAACTTGAGATGCAACCTGGTTAATGCATGCCATTAACTGGTCAAGCCCCTCGCCTTTGATTGAAGATACTCTTACGATTGGACAACCCGCCATAAAAGTCCCATGTAAAAGTTCTTTTATCTCTTCATCAGCCAGTTCAATAATGTCAGGTTCAACCATGTCAATTTTCGTTATAACAACAATTCCGCTCTGTATGCCCAGTGCTTCCATAATCTGAAGATGCTCACGTGTTTGAGGCATAACTCCTTTATCTGCTGCAACAACCAACAGTACAATATCAATACCGCTTGCACCACCTACCATTGTATGAACAAAATCGCGATGACCGGGCACATCAATAATACCGATTTTATCCCCGGAAAGAAGAGTCATATAAGCAAACCCCAGGTTTATTGTTATGCCCCGTCTCTTCTCTTCTTTGTGTGTATCACAATCAATACCTGTCAGTGCTTTTATTAATGTGGTCTTTCCATGGTCGATGTGACCCGCAGTACCCATAATAAGGTGTCTCACTGTACTCTCTCCATGTCAATGGATAAGTCAACAAACTAATCTCTGGTTAATACTGCCTGCATAACCCTGAACAGGTTAAATCTAACCAACCTTACAGGCCACCTTAACTCTTCCTGTCTGCTCATATTTGAATTTTCCAGTTGATTAAACCTGTTTCTCAGTTTTTCCATCTCTATTTCTCGTAACTTTTCATCTTTGATTGATACAATCTCATCAATCCACCGGATAAGTTGTTTTGCCTCTTTGATTAGTACCTCTAACTTTTCAGCTTCCTTTTGTTTCAATAAACCGAATCTTGCTTTTAATCGATTAAGCTCAAGGGCAGCGTCGTATGTGGATGTAACGATTTCATGTCGACTCATCCATTCTGTCTCGTAGCTGAGTATATATTTCCAACTGGGTTGTAAGAGAGCCTGCCTGTGCTCCTCCAGGGTTTTATAGAATAACCTGTAACCGTATTTTTGAGGATCTTCAAATGCCCGGCTTCCTGGATCTAAAAATGGAGATAAGGCAGAGATATAGGGATGTATCCTGCCTGAGTTGGCCTTTGAAAAATTTCCTAACAACCCCTCGCAATATTTTATTGTCTCCTTTACTGACTGGGAGGTCTGCTTGGGCAAACCTATCATAAAAAACAAATCTATCCGCTTACATCCAACTTCCAGAGCATCCTCAATGGTTTTTTCCAGTTTTCTGTTATTGTAATCCTTGCCAAAGGCCTTCCTAACCTCTTCATCATGAGACTCCGGTGAAATCTGGAGGTTGAAGTTAGGAATAGAGCGAGCGATCATCTTTAAAAATTCTCTGGTTGCAGGGGAAAAGATCTCCATCGCTATGTGATTTTTGATCTTTTTTTCCCTGATCTTATCCAACAGTTCCTCAGCATATCGTGCACCTCCCTGGCGAATATCATCTAAAATAAAGATTGGACCTTTCAGATACTTCGAAATCAGACCAATATCCTTTGCAACCAGTTGAGGACTTCGATAAGATGGAATGCTCCTTCTGCATATCCGCTTATAGTATTGAGCTGAACCACCACAAATTACGCAATTATTGATACATCCTTTCCAGGGAAGTACAGCCACAATGGGATAATTAATCCAACCTTGAAATGGTAGATGACCTATGAGATCATTATATCGAATACTCGAATTTATTATGTTCCTGTAGTCAAAAGATATATCATCTAAATCAGAGGGTATGTGAGAGAATTCATTCACCTTGACTTTATTGTCATCATTACGCCACGTCAAATTAGGCACATCACATGGCGGCTCATTCTGCTCAATTCTTTTAATAAGTTGCAGCAGGGGTTGTTCTGCTGAATCACCCCTGATAACATAATCGACCTGGGGATATCTAATAAGTTCCTGATGGTAATATGAAGCTGACAGCCCTCCGAAGATTATCGGGGTTTTTGGGTGATATCTCTTAATAATCCTGGCTAATTCAAGACTTCCCTGCGCATGCACAAGCCAATGTAAATCTATGCCAAAGGCTAATGGATTTAAGGATTTGATTAACTTCTCAACACAAAAACGCTTATTTTTTAACATCCTGAGGGCAACATTTATAATGCGCACTGAATATCCATACCTTTGAAGGTATTCAGATATTGTCATAAAGCCAATAGGATACATCTCAAATATCGGCGTTGAAGGCACAAGATCACTGATTGGGCCGTACATAATTGACTTTTTACGGAAATCATAAACACTTGGTGGATGGAGGAGAACTAAGTCAGCTTCGGGCATTAGTTTACATCCTTCTCTTTGGGCCAAGCAACCTGTTTCCCACTCGAATTGATTCTATCACTCCGTTGTAAGCCAAAGATATCTCTGTATGGGCAGAAAACCCACATTTTTCACAGGAAATTTCTCCCCTATCTTTCACATAACAACCCTGAGTAATCTTATAATCAGGTCCCACACTGGCGATCAGCCATGAATGGCATTTCCATCGATTATTCTTCAGCGCCTTAAGGCAGGCATACGAGTTGGCAACAGGGAAACCATCGCTTTTCATCTTGATGAGATCATCCAGAATTGTCAGGCGTTTGTTAAAGGGAAGAAACATCTCATCCTCTGCTCCATTATAAGGATAATGAAACTGAATAGTTATTCCTTTCACCTTTGAAGAAAGGAACTCTACCAATTCCGGTACTTCTACCCAGTTGATGGAGTTAATTGTTATATGGGCATATACCCTCGAATGAGAGCAGTTTTTCAGGTTAGCAATAATTCTTTCAAAGCTTTTGCCTCTGATACGGTCATGCGTTTCCTTAAGGCCATCTATACTTACCCAGATAATATCAGAATCAACCTTGAGAGGAAATGTTCCATTTGTAGTTATTCCTACACAAAAGAAAAACCTCTTTGCTTCTTTCACAATATCATTAATATCATAGCTGCCATCTTTCCATAAGAATGGCTCGCCACCTTCAATAATAACTACTCTAATGCCGAGATCATAAAGCTTTTTAAAAGACTCCTTTGCCTGTGAAAAAGAAAGACTCTTCCCTTTCTTGCTCCAAAACGGGCAGTGTATACATTTAAGATTACAATTATAGGTGAGCTTTACTCCTGCCAAAACAGGCCTTTTAATATTCAGAAAGCGGCTTTTTGCATAGCAAGAAAGAAGGTATACATACCAGTGTAAACCTGTCATCTACATACTTCTCAGTAAATATCAATTCAGCAATTTTATATATAACAGGATTTCTTCTCATCCTGTTTATTGTTAGTTACCTCTTCAATGTCCCTCGTAATCTTTCTGTCAGTCTTTTTGATTCCTATAATTGCCTTTTAAGAAGTTAATTATTTTAGGTATCATCGACAAACCATATATCACCACAACAACACCAACAAATGCAATCAACCCCTGAAATCCAAATCCACTAACCATATTCCTCATCTCCCTTTCATTAAATTATTGTTATTTTCAATATCTTTGAAAAAATCCCTTTATTGCCCGGATTCACAATTTACCCTGCACTCTCTTATCCATCCTTGCCATATCAACAGCAATTGATCTTGCTCTTTTCAGGTTCTCTTCAGTGTTAACATTAAAAAAAGCAATGCCTGCTGGGTCAAACCTTTTAACTTCTGTTTTATCGATATACTTTATGCTCTTCTCAGTAAAGAAAGACTGAATCCTTAGATTATTTTTATCAAGATATTTCTTGATAGATGTTAAACAATCTTTTGAGTAGATAGCATGTAAAGGTTCCAAAAACCGTTCGAGCCTGGGGATGATTATATCGTGTTGTCCTATTAACTCCTTCATATAAGAGATTAACTCGGTATTTAGAAAAGGAAGATCACAGCTTACAACAAAATCGTGCTTATCCTCTGAAATTGTAAGACCCGAATAAATACCGCCTAAAGGACCTTTGTCTGGTATCAGGTCAGGGACTAAATCCACCTCTAGATGTTTGTATTTTTCCGGACAATTGGTGACAATGATAATTCGAGTAAAGATGGTTGATAATACAGTTATTTCTTTTTCGATTATAGTTTTTTGACCGATCCGAAGAAAGGCTTTTTCATCACCAATTCTTTGATTATTGCCACCAGATAGGATTATTGCAGCCATATTTTAATTTACTTTTCTCTGAATAGAAAAATATCAGGTCCCCTGTATCCTTCTTTATCTGCAACAATATCCAGCACTAAGGTAGATAAATTCTCAACAAACAAGTTCACACCACTGTCAATCTTACGGCAATCTATGGTCTTAATGTATCTCTTGCATTTTTCGCATACATCTATTCTATGTGCCTGTTCATTTTCTACAAAGAAGTATCGCAAAGATTCCTGATCATTATTTTCACAGAAAGGGCAGACCAGCCTTTTAAACAACCATTCCGAATGGCATAACGAGCAAAACAGCCATCTTCTGCCAGTTTCTTCTTCTAACCGGACTACCAGAGGCTCTTTACCGCACACAGGGCAATTTCCTCTAAGCCAGTTGCTTGTGTCAACAAATTCCCCAAGCTTTTCCCCATACTTTGAAAAAAAAGGAGCAAAGGCATGATTGATAAGAAAATAAAATACAGGATAATCAATCTTCATGTCACAGGCTAACCTTTCAAGGATAATTCCATCCTCCACAAGGCCTTTAATAAGCACCTTTTGTTGGTCAGCCAGAGAGGAGCTGGCAAAGTACGCAGGCACTGCTTCACCCCTCTGATTGCGTATAATCCGGTAAATATCTTCCAATATTTTATTAACCAGATCCTGGTCTATTTCGATATCTTCTGCCCTCAGTAAAGGCAGCCCTTCTGAATTTCTAGTGCTGCAAAGATCTTTGTTAAAAATACTCAGATCAGGTTTGAATAACACTTTAACATGCTGTTGGGCCTTTAGAGTAGATTCATAGAATTTCAGTATCTCATTTAATTCCGATTTTATGTCTTTTAACCCAGCAATCTGATCAAGGGCTGTGTTATAAAATTCTTCTCCCATCTTCTCCAATAAAAGCACTCCATCTATTTTGCTAAATCACAGCGATTTTTTACGAGTAATGGCTCACCACCAGATCATCTCTTATATCTGCCCACCGATCAGGATTATATATCTCAGATAAAAGCCGCCTAAGAGTACCATGGTAGAAACAACCAGAGAGGTGTGAGGACTTTTGGCCCCTCCCTTGAACCCAATGATAAGAGGTACAACTAAACCAAGGAAAATAACACCAACCCACCATAGAAGTCCAAATGCAGAACCTATAATCGCCCTCATTGAAGCAGAACCGATTCCAAAAACAATGAAAAGGATAACCATTATAAGCTGAAACGCAATTACCCGGCTGTTTAATATCTCCAGTTTTGGAACATCAGAGCCAATCTCACTCTCTGGTTTACAAATCTGTAAAACTGCCAGTATAAACACTATCGCTGCTATCCCGGCTACGATAGCTGAAGAAACAAAAACAACAGGAAGCAGCCAATTGTTCCAGATAACATTATTGGATGCAGCTATCAACACTCCGGTATAAGTTGTAACCAGCAATGCAAAAGGAATCCCAACAACTCCTACGACTTTCTGAAATATTTCAGCCCATTTGAATGGATAGGCGAGAAGAGCAACTATCAGATATACAAACGATAGAATAATAAACACAACCACCAGCCATATTCCTATTGACATGGTTGATCCAATTTTAAACATAATAAACGGAGATTCAAGATGATTCAGTTCCTGCGCCCGCTTTAAAATCATCTCCCAGAAACGCCCCGGCCGACCCAGGTCAATAATTAAAAGAACCACACCTAAAATCACAGGCCATGGTGCAATAAGGGCACCGGCTGTACTTATTCTCCGGTATTTTCTGCCTCCTGCCAGGTTAGCGACTACAGCAACCATAAAGATCGCAGCGCCTAAACCTGCTGTAAATAAATCTATAGCTACGGGTGCGCCCCAAACATAATGTTCCATATTTATTCACCTCCTGTCTTAGCTTCGGATTTTGACCTTTCTTTTAACAAATAACTACCTATGCCGGCAAGAATGGCCAAACCTGGTATCACGCCTATCAGCCACCTCCAGATAATCTTTTCTGTTGGTTTTCTTGGATTCTCAGGCAGTCCATATATCGAAGCATTTTCTGGCAAAAGGTACATCGCATGCTGACCCCCAAGCTCTTTCTCACCGTAAATACGTGGAGCAAAACCCTGATTTGCAAGAATCTGCTGTCTTTCCCTTGCAATCCTCAGCATTTCTGCTCTTGAGCCAAACAGGATAGCCCCTGTAGGACAGGCCGTAGCGCAGGCCGGCTTCAGTCCATTTTTCACTCTATCCAGGCACAACCAGCATTTTCTGACAGTCCCGCTGCGATGATCAAACTTCGGAATATGGAATGGACATGTTTCAACACAAGCCTTACACCCTGCACAAATACCCTGGTTGATATAGACTATTCCATTCTCTAATTTATTAATTGCCCCGGTAGGACAGACCTGCGCACAGACAGCATCGGTACAGTGGAGACACTGCTGTTTACGGAATAACCACCTTGGATTGTCATCATAATCAACAGGTTCAATAAACTGAATGAGCGTCCACGTCTCTGGAGAAAGCTGTGGTGGATTCTGGTAAGTGCCTGTAAATCGAGTCTTTTCTGCCTTGTGTTGATTCCACTGCTTACAGGCTACCTGGCATCCTCTGCACCCCATACACTTTGATACATCAATCAACATTGATAACTCTGCTGTCATTTAGACCACCTCCTTCTTATTAACCTTGCACAGGAAAGCCTTATACTCCGGAATCATGGTATTGGCATCTCCGACATGAGGTGTCAAACAGTTTGCGCTGGAACCTCTGGCCAGACCTGTATAACCCCAGTGCCATGGAATACCAATCTGGTGTACTGATTTTCCGTTCAGTTTGAATGGCTTAAACCGTGGTGTAACGCATGCAATACCTTCCAAAGTACCGCGAGCTGTTGTCACTATTATTTTGTTACCGTTTTTGATCCCCTTCTCAGCAGCAAGTTCAATGCTCATTTCCACAAACACATCCGGCATAAGTTCCACCAGCCATGGGAGATTACGCGTCATGGCTCCCGCCTGCCAGTGTTCAGTTACACGATATGTTGTCCCCACAATCGGAAACTCATCAGGCGTCCCGACTTTATTATTCTCAGGCCTTACCTCATGCCATAGTTTTATCGCCGGGTTGATTCTGGTGGCATGTCCCATCGGATTTTTAGTCAGAGGGCTTTCAAGCGGTTCATAATGTTCAGGGAACGGCCCATCAGCCCTCCCCATCCCAAAGATCCTCGCGTGACCCTCGGGCTTCATAATAAAGGGATACTTAGCATCATCCCGCAAAGTTCCATCCGGATTCATTAGCGGGTACCATCCACCATCGGGCACATCACCAATCCACTTCCTTGATATATACTTTCCATCCGATGCCCCACCCTTGAATACAATTACAGGATGTTTCTTGTCCCAGGGCCGGCCTTTCATGTCAACAGATGCCCGGTTGTATATTATCCGCCGGTTAACAGGCCAGCACCATGCCCATTCAGGGTATAACCCAATATTGGTCGGGTCTAATCCATTACGGCGCGCTGCCATATTGCCAGCCTCTGTATAAGAAGCGCAATACAGCCAGTTGCCGGAAGAGGTTGTCCCATCCGCTTTCAGTTTTCCGAAGCTCGGTAAGAGTTTCCCGGTATTAAGATCATACCCGTTTATCTCCTTAGCAACTGTATGCACATCTGGTTCGTCGCCTGTACCATAATCCCATGCCATATCAAGAATAGCTCCGACAATTGGACCACCCTGATTTTTATAGCGTGCACGTACAGCTTTGAACATCCTGTCGAGTATCCACAGATCAGATTTAGCATCACCGGGTGGATGAACTGCTGTGTAACGCCACTGACTCCAGCGTCCTGAGTTGGTTATACTCCCCTCCTTCTCCATGGACGCGGCCGCCGGTAAAAGGAAGACCTCGGTTTTTATAGAAGCAGGATCAACCGTGTCTTTGAGATCATCTCCCCTGGGACGACGCCAGAAGTTAGCAGTGTCAGTTTCCCAGAGATCTGCACATACAAGCCAGTCTAATTTCTCCAGCGCCTTACGTTCTTTCTGAGCATTAGGTCCACCTACTGCGGGATTCTGACCCAAACAGATCATACCTTTTATATCACCATCATACATAGCCTCAAACAGGGAGATATGGGAGTAGTCCTTGCCCACCTCTCGTTTGGGCAGATATCCATAGGCAAAATCATTTTCCGGCGTTGCTTTATCGCCATACCATGATTTCAAAAGACTAACGATGTATTTTCTTGCATTTCCCCACCAGTCAGCGCTCTTGGGGTCGTTATTTTTTCCCTCATAGTAGCGATTGGAATAGGAATCCACAGACACATCCTTCTCATCAGAAGTCTTAAGATATCCCGGCAGTATATGAAACAATATACAGTGGTCTGTTGAGCCCTGTACATTGGACTCTCCGCGTAGCGCGTTAATTCCACCACCTGCAATTCCCATATTCGCCAGCAACAACTGTAGAATTGCATATCCGCGAATATTTTGTGTTCCGTAGGTGTGCTGTGTAGTACCCATCGCATACATGATCGTCCCGGCCTTGCTTCTCTTTCCGGATTCCGCAAAGGTCCTGCACACATTTGTATATACATCTGCAGGTGTACCGGTGATGTTACAGACTGTTTGCGCATCGTAACGTGAAACATGCTTTTTAAGAAGCTGGAATACACAATCCGGATGCCTGAGTGTCTTGTCCTTTTTGGAAATCCCGTCGCTATCAAGCTGGTAACTCCAGGTTCCTTTACTGTACGAGCGTTTTTTAGGGTTGTACCCGCTGAATACACCATTCATATCAGCCGGCAGCTTAAAAGCGGGATCGATAAGAAACGAGGCGTTGGTGTACTCGCGCACATACTCCATATTATAGCTCTGTGGGTTTTTCTCCATATCGCTCAGGACAAAGTTTATCATACCATCAATAAACGCAATGTCTGTCCCTGAACGCATTGGCGCATAAATATGGGCCTTTGAAGAAGTCCGTGTAAACCGCGGGTCAACACTTATGAGTTTTGCCCCTTGTTCAATTGCTTTTGTTACCCATTTGAAAGATATGGGATGATTTTCTGCTGCATTACTCCCGATAATCATTATTCTGTCCGCGTTGCGAATATCAATCCAGTGATTGGTCATTGCACCCCGCCCAAATGTCTCGGCCAAACTGGCCACAGTGGCGGAGTGTCATATGCGGGCCTGATGCTCTAAGTAAACTACACCCAGGGCACGTGCAAACTTGCTGTACAGGTAACATTCCTCATTATCAAGAGCAGCGCCTCCGATCGCAGCTATATTGTCAATACGATTGGTCTTTCTGCCATCAGACAGTTCTGCATCACGTGTTTCTTTGATCCTGCTGGAAATACGTTCAATTGCCCAATTCCAGGACTTTTCCTCCCAGTCGCTGCCCCCTGGCGCACGGTATTTGACCTTGTCAAGACGACGTTCATTATTAGCTACCTGATATAAAGCTGATCCTTTGCTGCACAGAGAACCCTGGTTAATGGGATGATCAGGGTCCCCTTCAATATTGATAACCTTGCCACTGCTCACAGAAACAATCTGTCCGCATCCAACAGCACAATAAGGACATATAGTAGTTGTTTGTTTTGCATATCGTATTCGCAGTTGTAGATCTTGTGCCCTGGCTGTAAGCGGCTTCAGATTAAACAAGCCCGTAGCTATTAAAGCTGTAACTCCTGAAAGCTTTAAAAATTCTCTTCTTGTTAAATCCATTCCTTTACGAACCTCCCTTCCCTTTATTTAAAAAATTCCTTCCGGCAGCTCTTGAATCTGTTTATAGCTAAATACCGGACCATCCTTACAAATATATTTGCTGCCAATATTACATCGACCGCACTTGCCAACCCCGCAGCTCATCCGCCTCTCAAGAGAGGTTATAATTCTTTCATCGCTGAACCCCAGGTCCAAAAGAGGCAGCATGGTAAACTTCAACATTATTGGCGGACCGCAGACAAGCACAAAAGCGTTCTCTGAGCTTGGTGCTACCTCCTTCAGCACCGTTGGCACAAATCCTTCCCTTCCCTTCCAGTTCTCATCACCTTTATCAACAGTGATGTAAGTATCTATGCCGTCTTTTTCTTCCCACTCTTTAAGCTCGGTCTTGTATATGAGCTCGCCGGGGCTGCGAGCGCCGTAAATCACTGTAATATTCTCAAATCGTGATCGGTTCTTCTCATTGAGCATGTACCTGATGGTAGATCTTAGAGTAGTGAACGCAAACCCACCGCCCACGATAAGGACGTTCTTCCCTTCCATTTCTTTCAACGGAAAGAAGTTACCGTAGGGTCCTCTTACACCTATCCGTGTTCCTTCCTCCAGGCTGTGCAACGCAGATGTCACTACTCCAGTCGGGTAGCTCTTAATCGTAAATTCTAAATACCCCTCATCCAGGGGGGAAGAGGCGATCCCTATCGGACTTTCACCTGCGCCCGGGACAGAAAGCATGGCAAACTGCCCACACTCATAACTAAAGGTTGCCTCATCATCCTTATTGCAGAAGGCCAGCCTGAAAGTTTTGAGGTCCCTATCCTCGTTCTCTATGGCGATCTTCTTAACAGTGGCCGGTTTGGGAAGATATGGATTCACCGTTCCGTTTGAGCTCATTTCATCACCTCTGCTATAGTTTCTCTTATATCCATGTTAACCGGACAATTATTTATACATCGTCCACAGCCGATGCAAAAGATATCTCCGAAATTCTCTACCGTATATCGAAACTTATGCATAATCCTCTGTCTCACCCTCTCCTCGTTTGAAGTCCTTGGATTATGTCCCGATGCTTCGAGGGTGAAAGAGGGAAACATGCAGGAATCCTGAACCCTGATGCGTCTGCCCTTCAAGCCGGTTTTTTCATCGTAAAGTCCGAAGCAATGGCAAGTCGGACACAAATAGGTACAGACTGCACAGCCGAGGCATCTCTGGGCTATCTCATCCCAGATGGTAGAATCAAAACTCTCCTGCAATTTTTCGGTTATACCTGAAACATTGACTGCCTGTACCTTCTTCTCCATACCGGATACCTGCTTGTCCCTGGCTTTAATATCAGACGGTGCTGGTTTCTGAAAGATGGCGGAATAGACATCCATAAATGTCTGACCATTTTTTGAACAAGCCTCAAATAAAAAAGAGTCTATTAAATTAAAGGCCAGTATGTCTGCTCCTTTCTTACCGGTCGGGCTCCCCCCGATCGAGGTGCAGAAACAGGTCTCGAGCGGCTCGGTGCAAGCCAGGGATATGATGACCGAGTTATTCCTCCTGCTTCTGTAATAGGTATCGATAAACTTCTCATCGAGGAAGATCTTATCCAGATAAAAGAGCGAAATTACATCGCACGGCCGCAAACCGAAGAGAACTACCTTCTCCTCTGACACAGGAACTTCAGTAATATTCTCTGCTCCGTATGTATAGATCACCTCGCTCCATGGAAAGAACTGGCGTTTGGGAGGCAGTTTGAAGTTGGAATAGTCAAGCAGCAACCCATCCTCCGGTCCAAGCGCGGAAAGTGATACACCTTCCCGTCCCTTAATGGGCCCGTAAAATCTACCGTCTTTCCTTACGGCGGCGATGAGTTTCTTCATATCCTCTTTCTTTATCGCTCCCTGTACCATTTCAATCCTCTTAGTACCTTAATACTGATTTTCTTGCCTAACAGCCAAGAAAATCTTTTAAATCCAGAATGTGGCTTGTCCACATTAGTACCTTAATACTGATTTTCTTGCCTAACAGCCAAGAAAATCTTTTAAATCCAGAATGTGGCTTGTCCACATTAGGGTTCAGTAATAAAATTCTGGCTATCGTTCTCCTTGAATGTGCACAGCGGAGGCAGTTCCTCCAGGGATAAACCTGGTATGTAATCGAACAACTCTTCCACATCCTTAACCAGCTTTTGAGTAAATGTCCGGATATCTATCCCCATCGGACATGCCCGAACACATGCATCACATCCCACGCATCTACCAGCCTGATGAAATATCCGGCCAATATGATAGAGCATTATATCTGATAAATCATCACTCATACCAACCCATCTGGGCTTAGTCTGTTCTACAAAACACACCTGGCAGTAGCAGTTAGAGCATGCATGTCTGCATGCATAGCACCTTATGCATTTTGATATCTCTTCTTCGAAATACTTCCATCTTTCTTCATTCGACTTAGCTTCAAATGTTTTTACATTTGCGTATTTCTCTTTACTGCTTTCCCTGGTATCCCCTTCGATGAGAACGTCGACATCCTCCAGCAAAGGATACCGGCATTCAAGACAGGCATCCGATGTGACCTGTTCTTTCACGATCTTCTTCTTTGCACCTTTCATCGTTGTAATGTGAAGCGTACCTTCCGAATTTTCTTCACACACAGATAAACTGTCCCCGTTAAGCATAGTCTCTACTTTTTTTAAATCTATCAATCCCTGACAGGGCACCCCGATTATCACGAGGTTTTCCCTGGGAATTTGTTTTTCCTTTACAAGACCCACGACTGACCGGACATCACATCCCTTAGCCACGATCCCGACTTTCGGCAGCCGTGTTTCCTCTTTCTTATGCTCTTGCATTTGGAAAAACCGCGGGAGATATACCGCCAGGTTATTTACACAAAAGGAGTCCCAAACTAGCCTGTCGGCTTCGTTGGCACTCCGGACAAAGCACGGACGATTTCGCAATGGAAGCGTACCATTCTCGTAGCCGATGACAAGGTCTACTTTCCCCCCGGAAAAGAGATCTTTTACCGCACCTTTTAGTTTACTCTCTGTCTTATTCATTTTCCAATCACAACCTCTGCTTTACCAGTTTTTTTCCGGGCCCCAATTCCTTTATTTCGTTAACAACCTTTTCAATCAATGCGGCGAAGCGATTCCCTTCTGAAGCAGAAACCCATGAAAACTGAACCCGTTCGGGTTCGATTCCAATATACCCTAGTAAATTCTTGAGTAGTGCGAACTTTCGCCTTGCAACCAGGTTGCCGCTGATGTAGTGACAATCCCCAGGGTGGCACCCAGAAACCAGAACCCCATCGGCACCCTGCTGCAGAGCTTTAATAATAAACATTGGGTTTACCCTGCCGGAACAGGGCACTCGTATTACACGTACGTTTGTTGGATACTGAAACCTGCTGACGCCAGCCAGATCCGCCCCTGCATACGAGCACCAGTTGCAGAGGAAGGCAACTATTTTGGGTTCCCAGTTATTTTCATCTTTTTCCACTTCTACTGTACCTTCCTTATCTTAAAACTCTCAAATCGCTTCCAATGCAAATAGAATCTGTTCATTCCTGAAGCCCCTGAGGTCAATTGCAGAGGCTCGACATGTTGCAGCACAGGCGCCACATCCCTTGCACAGGGCTTCATTTACTGTTGCTGTTCGGGTCTCAGGATCAAGCTCTACCGCATTATAGGCACACACTTCAACACAAGCTCCGCATCCGCTGCATCGTTCTTCTCGTATGTATGAAACTTTGCCATCAGCCTCGATCGTATCTTTGCTGAGAACCGTAGCAGCCCTTCCTGCCGCAGCCCTTGCCTGGGCTATTGTTTCTGAGATATCCTTAGGATAATGGGCAAGCCCGCATACAAAAATACCATCAGTAGCAAAATCAACCGGTCTAAGTTTGACATGCGCCTCAAGGAAAAACCCGTCAGCATCTAAAGGCACCTTCAACAGTTGCGATAAAATCCTATTTTCCGGGTTCGGGACAACTCCTGCACTGAGTACCACAAGGTCAGGATTAATAGAAAGGATTTTGTTCAATACTTTGTCTCTTACATTAACTGCCAGGTTGTCTTCCTTCTTCAATACTTCAGGTTTTTCCTCTTCATCGTAACGTATGAAGAAAACCCCTTTTTCACGGGCTCGCCGGTAGAAACTCTCCCTTAGCCCGTAGGTACGAATATCCCGAAAAAGAATATATACCGATGTCTCGGGACTCAGTTCCTTTAATTTAATGGCATTTTTAACCGCATTCGAACAACATACACGACTGCAGTAAGACCTTTCGTCATCCCTTGATCCGACACACTGAATCATTACCACAGCCCGAAAAGATGACAGCCTTGATTTGTCAGACTCCTTTATCATCTCTTCGAGCTGCCGCTGTGTAACCACTCGCTCATCCTTACCGTAGAGATATTCGGTGGGTTGATACTCCTCTGCCCCAGAGGCGACGATAACGACGCCATGTTCAATCTCAGCAGGTGGAGATTCCAGTACTGTCTTAAAATTTCCAACATAGCCCGTTATATCCTTGATCCTGGCATTCATGTAGAGCTTAATCCTGGGATCTGTACGAACCTTCTCGCGAAGTGATTCCAGGAGTTGAGCAGTATCCTCGCCCTTTAGCGTACTGTGCACATGGATTAGATTGCCGCCCAGCTCTTTTTCTTTTTCTACTAAGTAAATCTGAAATCCCTGCCCTGCAAGGTCAAGGGCAGCATTCATACCTGCAAGGCCTCCCCCTACTACCAGGGCGTTTTTATTAACATTGAGAGTTTTTTTATACAAGGGTTCGGCAGGTATAACCTTAGCGATGGCATTTCGAGTAAGGTCTTTCGCCTTTTGGGTAGCCTTTTCAGGCTCCTTCTGATGGACCCAGGAACATTGTTCTCTTATATTGGCAAACTCAAAGAGGTAGGGGTTTACGCCCGCTTCCCGGAGGGTTTTCTGGAACAGAGGTTCGTGAGTACGTGGAGTACAGGCACATACAACCATGCGATTGAGACCCTTTTCCTCTATGCTGCCCTTGATGATTTTCTGAGCATCCTGAGCACAGGCAAAAAGGAGTTCCTCCGCATGCTTAACTCCGGGTAACTTTGAAACATATTCCACTACGTGGGGAACATCCACGGTGGAAGCGATATTTATCCCGCACCGGCACACGAAAACTCCGACCCTTGGCGGCATGCCTCTAATATCCTTCTCTGGTGGATATTCGACACGTATTTCCTTCATCGGCAGCTCGCCAAGAAGTGCTGCTGCTGCAGAAGCTGCCCCACTTGCTTCCATTACCGATTCGGGAATGTCTTTTGGTCCGGATAGACTCCCGCACGCTAATACTCCGGGACGACTGGAATTAACAGGCAGGAACGTATTCACTTCAAGGAAACCCCTCGTATCAGTGGATGCACCTAACCGCCTGACAGTATCCTTTGATGATTCTGAGGGTTCGAGACCGACTGAGAGTATAAGGATATCGAACTCTTCCTGCTTTATTACCCCCTCCTGGGTATTGTATTGAATGACCAGATTATCTGTCCGGGAATTGACCTCAACTGAAGCGATACGACCGCAGATAAAACGGGTTTTATGAACTTCCTTTGCCCTATCAACAAATCTATCGAATCCCTTACCGTAGGCCCTCACATCCATGTAAAATATGGTAGTCTGCGTATTGGGTATATGTTCCTGGGTAATTATTGCATCCTTTGCAGCCTGCATACAGCAGACTGCTGAACAGTGCTCGTTTCCAGCCTTTACATCCCGTGAGCCGACGCATTGAAGAATCGCGATTTTCTCAGGCTCCTTCCCATCTGATGGTCTTAATACGTGCCCGCCGGTAGGACCTGACGCGCTTAGTATCCTTTCGAATTCGATGCTGGTCATTACGTTGGGGAAGACTTTGTAGCCGTATTCATTCTTAAGCCTGGCATCAAACTCCTGAGACCCGCATGCAAGTATTATTGAACCGACCTCAAAGTTTAAGTTCTGCTCCTTTTGCTCAAAATCTATGGCCTTTACTTCACAAAATTTCTCGCACACGCGGCACTTTCCCGTTAGGAAATAGCGGCATGATTCCCTATCCATGATTGGAATAGCCGGTATAGCCTGAGGGAATGGTATACGGATGCATTTAGTCTTACTCAAGCCCTTATTATATGGGTCAGGTACCTTTATCGGGCACTTGGACATGCATATGCCGCAGCCTGTGCATTTTTCCTCATCTACATAGCGGGGTCTCTTGAGAACATTTACTCTGAAGTTTGGAGGGGAACCTTCAAGACCCATAACTTCGGCATTGCTGACTATAGTAACATAGGGATGGCTCCCTACCTCGACCAATTTCGGTGAAAGGATGCACATGGCACAGTCATTTGTCGGGAAGGTCTTATCGAGCTGGGCCATCCGGCCTCCAATTGAGGGACCTTTCTCGATAAGATATGTTTCCACCCCCATATCGCCAAGATCAAGTGCAGCCTGAATACCAGCTACACCTCCTCCTATCACCATCGCCCTTTTATGCATCGCCTTTGTTCCTTCCAATCTTCAGATACCTGGATCTTTAGTTATTCAGAAAATCCCTGCTCACCCGGAGGGAGCCCCACCCATCTTTGCCTTTAGCTCTTCTACAACCTGCTTCCTGCCTTCAACTGTGTTCTTTATCATGTCACGTCTTATCATTTGTGCGAATCTGTCAACATCGTCGCTGTCTGCAAGCATATCCGGAGGTGCACACTCATGCTTGATGGCGAGGTACCTCAGGGCTCTCATTACATCCGTAAAATTCACCTCCTGAGGACAGCGGGCATAACAGCGGTAGCACATAACACAAAACCAGATAACCGGAGACCTTAAAACATCTTCGCGCATCCCAAAAAGTATCTGTCGAATTATCCTTCTGGGATTATACTCTTCATCAACATTTGTGACAGGACACCCGGCAGCACATGTGCCGCATGCGAAACACTTTTTGATATTCTCACCGCCCGGCAATGAAGCGATCTCCTCACAGAAACTTGTATCCAGATCTTCAACAATTATCCTCTCAGTTTGTCCGCTATCGGTCATTGTCTGTCTCCTTATGAATCACCTAATGCGGACAAGCCGCATTCTTGATTTTTAGAATTTTCTTGCCCAAAAAACAAGAAAATTGTTATTAAGGTACTAAATTATATGCTCTTCAAACATCTGCTGACCAGAGTAAAAGCCCACCTGCAAAGCAGGTGGTGGTTTCCAAGCCAAAAGGCTTTTAAAGGCATAGCCTTTGAATTAATCTTTTAAGAAATATTATAGACTGCCTCCAAAGGAGGTGGCTTCCTTTTGGCAGTTAACATTCCTCCCACGCAATTACTCAGTCCCGGTTTCAGCTTGCAGCTCATCCTCCTTGAAAACAGAAACCGGCGGTTCCTCCTCCACATCTTTGCCCGGAATATACTCAAATATCTCCTGCAACTCATCCCCAATCAACCCGAATAAGCTTGATATAGGGAGCTGATTGGGACAGGCACTATCACACATACCACAGCCTATACAAGAAGTGGCCATATGACTCATTCGCGTCAGATGAAAAATCAACGTATCACTGGGCATTCGGATTGCTCCTTTTCGACTGGCCCAGTTCAAGAACTGATCCGGTCTGTGTTCAAAATCTGACGATTTGAATACACATTCCTTGCAGTAACAGATCGGACATACATTCATGCAGTTATGGCACCGGATACAGGTGGACAGGGTTTGCATCAATTTTTCTATGCTGTTTGTCCGTTTGGTTAATTCATCCAAAACCCTCGTTCGCTCCTTTCTTCGCCTGCCAATAACTTTCTCGATAACTTTTTCCCTATCCGATGATGGTCCATCCTTCAGTTCTAGTGAAAGCTTTTCAGTTATATCTTTTTCAAATCGGCTCCCCACGGTCAACAATATCTCTTCTGATGTATTATATCCGAAAAAGCCAAAGACCATGTCCGCATTCAGCGGAACCGGATATTCACAAATATGGCAAGACTCCCTAAAACTGTAACCATTTCCCGGCTTTATTTCTCCATCCTTAAATTTTTCAAAGATTGACTGTGATACCAATACTCTATCTTTTTCCTCCATCTCAGCATAATCTCTGACTTCATAGGTCCCCACGCAATCTATTCCGATGGTCACCACATTATCTAAATTTACCTGCAAAAACTTAACCAATTCTACGGTCGCTCTCAACTCACAGGGCTTCAATACAACTCCTATTCGACCATCAAAAGGACTTGAAGTAAGATTCGACACTATCCTGGCAGATTGTACCGCCATTGTAGGGGCAACTACATTAGTGTCCCCCACCATCTCCACTCTTTTTATCAGGCTCTGGACAAAACCATCACCGCCCGGGAGTGCCTTGGGCACTAATATTGCGTTTACAAATTTACTTTCCAATAATTTTCCCAGAAACTTTCGCAAACTTCCTAAGACATCTTTATTCTCGACTTTTATTATTGTGTTCTTCATCCTCTTTACCCCATTCATACCATCCATGACTGCTTGAATGGATTAGGTCCTTTTTCTTTCAGCTCTTTCACCATCTGTGCTGTGGTATCGGCAAACAACTTACCTTCAGAAGCACTTATCCACCGAAGCCAGATGCGGTCCTCATCAAAACCCAACTGATTTAATATTTTCCTTAAAATTGTTATGCGTCGACGCGCCTTATAGTTTCCTGTCTGGTAATGACAATCCCCGGGGTGACACCCGCCAATCAGCACCCCATCTGCTCCTTCAATCAGGGCCTTCAGCACATATATCGTGTCAACCGCCCCGGTACACATGAGCCGTATAATTCGTATGTTCGGCGGGTACTGCATCCGGCTGGTACCGGCAAGATCTGCCCCGGTGTAAGTACACCAGTTACACAAGAACGCCACTATCCTTGGCTCAAAGTCATTCATAGAATTCCTCCCTATTCGACCCACAATCTATGTATTACTCTATTAAAAAATATTCGAAGGACATTAATGAGCTTAGTAAAGCTAAAGCATATTTTTCCTCACTTTATTTTAAGAATATAATTCCTTTTAATATAATTCCTTTTAATGAACGTCTCATTCGAAAAATTAACAGCCAGTGCCTTGAAAAAGTTCAATATATTTTAACCAATCACCTCATCTAAAACATCCAGTATAGTCGATCTTTCAAAATCATACTGCTGTGAAGCCCCGTTTGGGCATGATATCACACAGGTACCACATCCTTTGCAAAGATCCTCTAATACTTGTGCCTTGTTGCTTACCTCATCTATTTTCCGTGCTTCATACGGGCATGCCGAAACGCAAATCCCGCAACCAGAACACAACCGTTCATTCACATAAGCCTGATTGTCCGGGTACTCCTCGAAACCGTTCCATAAAAGCGCCGAGGCACGAGCGGCCACAGCCTTTCCCTGGCAAATTGCATCCTCTATGTGATTCGGAGAATGACAGAGTCCACAGAAATATTTCCCCCGGTCCACTGAATCCAGTGGGGCTGCCTTCGGGTTAGCCTCAGCGAAGAATCCATCCTTGTTCAATTCAAGACGGGCTACCTCAGCAAGCCGGCGGTTATCCTCATTGGGCATTATTCCACTGCTCAAGACCAGTAGGTCTGTATCCAGGCTTATCCTATCATTAACTATTGGGTCAAAGAAGGAGACCCTGAGAGTGCTGCCCGTGGAGGAGACTTCGGGCTTTGCCGAGGATTCATAGCGGACGAAGACAGCACCCTTCTCCCGGGCATCGTGATAGTACTTCTCTTTAAACCCATAGGTCCGCATGTCTCTGTAAAGTACATACACGTTGACATCCGGATTCATCTCCTTGAGCTTAAGCAAATTCTTTACTGCATGCCCGCAGCATACCCGGCTGCAGTAAAGACGCTTTTCATCCCGCGACCCAACGCACTGTATCATTGCCACCGTTTTCGCCTTTGTGGCTTTCTCCTCCTTATTGGCGAGCATTGACTCAAACGACCTCTGTGTGATGACGTTTTCGTTTTTCCCGAAGAGATATTCCTCCGGCAGCACTTCCTTGCCACCGGTTGCAAACACCACAGCCCCGTGAAGGACCTCCTTTTCTTCACCTCCAACGGATATCATCGACCGATAACTACCCCAGGTTCCTTCAAGAGTTTTAAGCTCCGACCCCATTAACACCTCTATCTTTGGATGTGCCTCTACCCTGGAAACCATTTTCCTGACCAGGGCCTGAATATCAGATCCCCTCAGCGTATAGAAGGAAGACAGGGCGTTTCCTCCCAACACATCGCTTTTCTCAACCAGAGTTACGTCCATACCCTGTTCAGCGAAGCTCAAGCTGCTCGAAAGTCCGGATATCCCCCCGCCTATTATCAGGACCCTGGAGCACAATCTCTTTCTACCCGTCTTCCTGGGTACCGCCAGCCTGGCCATCCTGATACTTGCGTGTACCAGGCTACGTGCCTTGCTGGTAGCCGCCTGTGTATCTCCAAAGTGAACGTTCGCGCACTGCTCACCGATGTTTGCATACTCAAGCAGACAGGAACCTGATGAAAGGGCCTCGCACCGGCTTCTCAGCGCCTTTTTCAGTGCCATGCCCCTGTGACCGGCTATCACAACTCTGTTCAACCCTTTGTCGGTAATTTTCTTCTTTATCCTATCAACTCCTTTATCCAGGGAAGTAACGTTGACTTTCTCTACACACACGATTTCCTGTTCTTCTTTAAGCCCACCCGTTATTTCCTCCACGTCCAATCCTTCCGCAAGTACTCCTCTGTTATCACAGATGAAAACTCCCACACGCAGGTTCTCTTCTTCCGTGATATCCTTCCCCTCGGATGGCTCTCCCTCGATAGTCTTTTGCTCAAAGTCATTGAGGAGCCTCGAGACATCTGCGGCTGCACTTGACGCTTCAACTACTGTCTCCGGTATGTCTCTTGGTTCACGGAAAGCACCGGCAACGAGTATTCCGGGAACAGAAGTTTCATTGGGGTTGAACTCATTAGTCAAGCAGAAGTTGTATTCATTCAACTTCACACCCAGCTTTTCAGCTATTTCCTTGACACTCGCCGGTGGGATAAACCCAAGCGAGAGCACGACCATGTCGAACTCCTCTTCCTTAATCTGTCCATCCTCAACCCCGTACGCGATCAAAAGACGCTTGTCTCGCTGAAGTTCTCGCACTGTGGAAACAGCGCTTCTCAGGTAACGTATCCCGTACTCTTCCTTAGCCCTTTCGTAATAACGTTCGTAGTCTTTCCCCATCGCACGGATATCCATATAAAATACGGCCGCATCCAGGTTCTTGTCCCTCTCTTTTGAGACCATTGCCTGCTTTGTGGCATACATACAGCAGATACTCGAACAGTAGCCCTGGCTGCATGACGGGTCCCTGGAGCCAACGCATTGTATAAATGCTAACTTCTTCGACCTGTTGCCGTCAGAGGGACGGCAGGGGAATCCTCCGGTTGGACCGGAAAAACTCAACATCCGCTCGTATTGAACACTCGAGATAACATTCTTGTACCTTCCGAGCCCGTATTCACCCTTATGCTCTCCCTGAAAGGGTTCGAATCCAAATCCCAGAACAATGGCTCCGACAATCAGCTTGCTCTCCCGGGCCCTATCATTAAGATTGATTGCACCGGGCGAACATACCTTCAAGCACTTCCGGCACTTCGTACATGTTTTATCATCTATTACATAGGAACGAGGTATTGCCTGCGCAAACGGCATGTAAATAGCTTTGCGCTTCTCAATGCCCGCTCCCAGCTCGCTGTCAACCTCTACAGGACAGACTTCCACGCATCTGTTACACAGGTTACATTTCTCCACTTCAACGTATCTCGGCTTCTCTACATAAGATACCTCAAAGTTTCCAACCTCTCCCTTGAGACCCTTGATTTCACAGTTGGTCAGAAGGTTTATGTTCTCGTGGAAATCGCTCTCATAGATCGGGCAGTAGGCGGGTGGCTTTGGGCTCATGAAGCAGACGCCGCACGAATTGGTGGGGAATGTCCGATCCAACAGAGGAAAAAATCCGCCTATGGCAGATGCACTCTCAAGCACCCAGACTCGGTGATCTTTCTCGGCCAACAGCAAGGCTGACTGCATTCCAGCAATACCGCCACCGATTACCAGTACATCCCTATTCATACTCTTGTTCATGATGGCTTATTCTGACCTCTCTATGTTATCTTCTTCCAACTTTCAACTTCATTATAAAAAATTTCGGAATTTCATAATAGCTCTTGGACTTACTATGTGTTTACCCCACCATTCATCTCTCCCCGGAAGATCCATCGCTATACCCATCAGTTCCGTGAAGTAGAATACCGGTATCTTCGTCTCGTTCTTGCCCGTTTGCTTTAGGTCAAGGTTTATATGGCAAAGTCCGCAACTGACCATAATGCAATCCGCCCCGGCTTCTATTGCCATGCCGCTGATCTTATCCGCTATTTCCATGGCAATCTTTCCGTGAGTCATAGCCAGATCCGCTCCACAGCAATCGGTCTTGTACGACCATTCTTGAGCCTCGCCGCCAAGAGCCGTCACTATATCGTCCAGGAACATGGGATTCTCATAATCTCCCATCTGAACCACCCTGGGATCGCGGACAAGGGCACACCCGTAATAGGAGACCACCTTCAGTCCGGACAGTGGTTTTTTTATATAGCTCTTTATCTTATCCAGTCCAACCTGCTCTAACACAACATCGTGCATCGCCTTTACGTCAAGGTCTCCCCTGTACTTGAAGCCTATGATCTCTTCGAGCTTCTTCCTCATATCCGGGTCATTCGAAAGAGCATACTGGGCTCTCTTAACAGCGTTAAAACAACCCGCGCAGGGAATCGCCAGGGGCAGATCTCTTACCTGTGCCTTTGCTATGTTCCTGGCAGGAAGAGCAAGCCCCAGTAAATTACTTAAGCTATGAGCGGCAGCCCCCCCGCAGCAGTTCCAGTCATCTATTTCTGATAGCTTGATCCCCAGTTTATTAAAAACAGCGTGCAGGGACATACTGTATTCTATCCCTGTTGAATGCGCCGTGCAACCCGGGTAAAAAGAGACTTCCATTACCTATTCCTCTTTCTTAAGTTGGCCTTTTGTCTTGTAGGCCCTGTTAAACAGCTGCCGTATATCTTCTATGCCCTCGATCTGTTTTGGAATGAGCGGAAATTTACCCCTGGGCATCAGTGCGAGCGCTGAACCCATGTTTGAAAAGAGATCGAGGCTTCGGATCATGTACGGCATGAAAAAGGTGATCTCATGCAGTCGACCCCACATCTTTATCGATCTCACAAACTCTTCATGCAATATCACCACTCGTCTATCGGCTTCATGGGCGTATCCCCCTTCAATTGACATCTCTCGGAGAGTGTCCATAACCGAGCTCATGTCTATCTCGTTAGGACAGCGTGCCCCGCAGGTCATGCAGGATACACAGAGCCAGATAGAACTGTCTTTTAATACCTTTTCTCTCTCACCGTACTGGATCATGCGTATCAAGCGGTTTGCCTTGAACTTCATATACGAGGAAACCGGGCAGCCCACAGAACACTTCAAGCACTGGTAGCAGACCTTTATTTCCTGTCCGCTGCGCTCCTGGACTTCCTTACCAAAACTTCTATCTATCTTCATTCTTTACTCCAGTGCCGCGCTGATCATTTCAGTTAATTGTTTTGCTTTGAATCCAAGCTGTTGCACCGCCCCCGAAGGGCAGGCGCTTGCACATGCCCCGCAGCTCTTGCACAAAGCTTCGTTAATTCGCGAGACACTCTTTCGCCTTACCCTGACTATCTCGGGTGCATCGTATGAACAAACCGAGACACAAATACCGCAGCCCGCACACACGTCTTCATCAACAGCAGAGACTATAGCCTCCGGTATGTAATCTGGCTTGGATATAATCGTAGAAGCACGACTCGCCGTCGCTTCGGCCTGCGCAATCGTCTCGGCGACATTCTTCGGTGAGTGCGCCAACCCTGCAAGGAAGACCCCGTCTACGTAGAAATCAACCGGGCGCAGCTTCATATGTGCTTCAAGGAAAAACTTCTCTTTGGTGAGCGGTACCTTGAGCATCTTCGCCACATCTTCGGCGTCTTCCTGAGGCACTAGAGCAGGCGCCAGCACGAGAAGATCGCTTTGGATCTGCACCGTGCATCCCAAGATTGGATCTCTCGTCTCTACCTGCAATCTCTCATTGTTGGCAGACACAACCGGTTTAGAATCGACTTCATATCGGATAAACCGAATCCCTTTCTTTCGTGCAGCCGTATAATATTCCTCTTGGAATCCATATGTTCTGATTTCACGATATAGTATAAACAGATCCGTTTCCGGATAATCCTCTTTTATCTTAATTGCGGTCTTGATGGCCTGTGAGCAGCATATACGGCTGCAGTACATTTTATCCTCTTCGCGAGAACCCACGCACTGTATCATCACCACCCTTTTTGCCCCAAACTCGCCTTTTGCAATTTTCCTCTCCAGTTCACGCTGGGTAATCACTCTCTCGTCGGAGCCGTACAGGTACTCGGTAGGATTGGATTCCCTGGCCCCTGTCGCTACAATCACTACGCCATGCTCGAACTCTACTTCTTTACCGTTCTGTTCGATTTTTGTCTTGAAGTTCCCGACAAAACCTTCGATCTCTCGGATCCTGATCCCTGTCCACACCTTGATTTTCGGATGGTCGTTTACCCTTGCTATTACCTTTGCCAGTTCTTCCTGAGGATCCTCTTTTCCGCCGAGGAGGTAGTACACGTGCCTCAAATTACCCCCAAGCTCATCCTCTTTCTCTACGAGATTCACCTCGAAGCCCTGCTCTGCGAGGCTGAACGCGGCCGTCATCCCGCCGATTCCACCCCCGATAACGAGCGCGCCGCTCTTTACGGGCATGGATATACTGTAAAGAGGCTCAAGACGCCGAGCCTTCGCTACAGCCATGAGCACCAGGTCCTTTGCCTTCTGTGTCGCCCTATCCTGCTCATGCATGTGGACCCAGGAGCACTGGTCACGGATGTTAGCCATCTCGAAGAGATATTGATTGAGGCCGGCTTCACGGATCGTATTTCTAAACAGGGGCTCGTGCGTTCTGGGTGTGCAGGAGGCAACAACCACCCGGTTCAGGTCATGTTCCTCAATTAGCTCCTTGATCCTGTCCTGGGTATCGTTCGAACATGTATAGAGGTTGTCCTCCGCATATACCACACCGGGCAAGACCCTCACGTATTCTACCACTTCCTTGATGTTGATGACCCCGGCTATATTTGTCCCACAATGGCAGATAAATACGCCGATTCGTGGAAGTTGACCAGAAATATCTTTTTCAGGTGGGAATTCCTTGGGCTCTACTAGAGTCCCACGGACCTCGCACAGAAGAGACTGTACCTCGGAAGCTGCACCGCTTGCCTGGGTAACCGTCTCAGGTATATCTTTCGGCTCTGTGAAGGGCCCGCATACAAAGACACCTTCCCTGCTCGATTGAACAGGTCTGAATGGATCGGTCCAGCAGAAGCCGTGTTCGTTCAACCCGATTCCGAGTTTATTGCTCAAATCCTTGAACTCCTGGGATACTCCCATGCCCATAGACAGAACAACCATCTCGTAATCTTCAAATAGGACCTCCCCTTCGTCGCTAACGTAATGTATCCTGAGCCTGTCGTCTTCTATCTCCTCCATCGCCGAAGGACGACACCTGAGGTACTTAACACCCAGCTCCTTGGCCCTTTCGTAATACTCTTCGAACCCCTTCCCGAAGGCGCGAAGGTCCATATAGTAGACACTGCAGTCCAGTTCCTCTTCGGCATGCTCCTTGGCGATGATCGCCTCCTTGGTAGCGTACATACAGCAGACAGAAGAACAGTAATTCCTCTTCCCATCCCTGGAGGCTACGCACTGGATAAATGCAATCTTTTTCGGAGGCTGCATGTCCGAGGGTCTCAACACCTTGCCGAGGTAGGGTCCTGACGCACTCAGTATACGTTCGAACTCGAGGGCCGTTACCACGTTTGGATACTGCCAGTACCCGTATTCAAGCTTAGTGTTTGCGCTGAAGAGTTCGTAACCCGGAGAGAGGATAACAGCCCCGACATTCAGATCCAGGTAGGTTTCTGGAGGCATGTTGTGGTCTACTGCCCTGGCCATGCAGCTGTCGACGCACATTAGACATTCCGAGCAGATGCCGCAGTTGAGGCACCTCTCAGCTTCCGCCAGAGCCTGCTCTTCGGTGTAACCGAGTTGAACCTCGGAGAAGCCGGCCCTTACCTCATCTTTGGCAATCATGGGACGATGCCGCCCCTCTTTGCTCTTTATCCTCTGCCGGATCTCATCGTGAGAGAGTTCTACCATGGAAGGACTGATCTCCTCCCGCTTAAGGGGCTCTCCTTTGAGGTAGAGATCGATCGATTCGGCCGCCCGGTGTCCATTGGCGATAGCATCGATAACAAATGCAGGACCCCCTATCACATCGCCTCCGGCAAACACACCATCCATAGAGGTGGCCATTGTGTCAGAGTCAGTTTTGATCATGCCGCGCCTGGTCAACTCGATACCATCATCTGAGAGTGACAGGTCCGGTTCCTGTCCGATCGCGAGAATCAGGGTTCCTACCACGACTGTGAAATTGGACCCTTCTATTGGGACTGGACGACGCCTCCCACTGGCATCGACATCCCCGAGCTTCATCTTGATACACTCTACAGATTCTATATTTCCATTTTTTTCAATGACCTTGATGGGAGCAGCCAGGAATTGTATCGACACCCCCTCATGAAGAGCCTCCTCAACCTCCTCATCCTGTGCCGGCATCTCTACCCTTGTTCGGCGGTAGAGGATCATTACTTCTTTGCCCATCCTCCTGGCAACTCTCGAAGCGTCGATAGCGGTGTTTCCACCGCCGATGACGATGACTTTTTGCCCGATCTTTACTTCCTCCGCCATATTTATCTTTCTCAGGAATTGCAACCCATCTATTACCCCGCCGGCATCTTCGCCGGGGATGTTCATCTTGAATCCCTTATGAGTGCCGGTGGCGATAAAGACCGCGTCATAGCCGTCCCTCATGAGGTCTTTTATGCTATCTACCCTTTGCCCTAGCTTAAGCTCTACCCCACTTGCTAGAACATTCTGTATATCCCATTCAAGTCTTTCTCTGGGGAGTCTGTATTCTGGTATCCCCACGCGCATCATGCCGCCGGCGATGGGAAGAGATTCCAAAACAGTCACACCGTAACCCATCTCTCTCAGATCATGCGCAGCGGTTAATCCTGCCGGTCCTGAGCCAATCACTGCAACGCGCTTGGCTGAAGCCCCTTCAGGCACGTCATTCTCCGGGATAGCAGGTTTTATTTTGTTCTCGTAAGCCCAGTCGGCGATAAATCTCTTCAACGCCATAATCGAAACGGACTCGTCTACCTGCTTCCTGGTGCATTCGTCTTCACAGTAATGTATGCATACGCGGCCGCATACCGAAGGGAAGGGATTGTCCCGCTGAATCACCCGGAAGGCATCCTCATAACGTTTCTCCCTTATCAAGGCGATATAGCCCTGGACCTTCTGTTCCGCAGGACAATTGAAACTACATGGAGAGCGGCCCAACTTTTGTATTGCGTAATAGTTCGGTATTGCCTGGGGATACCTTTGGTAAATGGCCTTCATGTTGTTAAGGTTGGCATTGTAGTCGGAAGGAATTTCGATCGGGCACTTCTCTGCACACTCGCCGCAACCGTTACATTTGCTCTCATCGATGTATCGCGCCCTCTTCTTCAAACTGACGGTAAAATTGCCCGGCTCGCCTTTGATATTCTCTATATCGGACAGCGTGATAATTTCTATATCTTTGTGACGTCCTATCTCGACCAGCCTTGGTGCCATCGTACACATTGCACAGTCATTTGTTGGAAAGGTCTTATCGAGCTGTGACATGACCCCGCCGATAGCAGGACTCTTTTCCACCAAATAGACCTTGAACCCCGAATTAGCCAGGTCCAGAGATGCCTGCATTCCCCCAATGCCCCCACCAACAACCAGGACTGAACCTATCTTCTTATTTTCCTTCATTATTCCCTCAGCAAAAAATGCGACTTAGGATAGCCCTGCACCATAACATTCGTCTTACCTGGCCGGGCCAGATTCTTTAAGTAAATCATCATGCGTCTGATATCGTTCTGGATCATCAAACTGAGTAACTTTATGTTGCCCTACGGTTATCCATCAGTGGTGGGAAAACACATTTAGATCTTTCACTGTATTGCTAACCGTGTAATAGATGCTTCTGTAATCTTTCCTTGCTTGCCCCTGAGATTCAATTTTTGCAAAAGTATTGCTAAAATTATCACAATATCCAGTAAAAAAAATTTTTCCTTTCCCGGAAACAATCTACACTTTCTCTAAATATTATTACTATTATTAATATTTGTCAAAATTTTTTTTGTCGCAAATTCATAAAAAATTATCAGATCATCTGTGTACAAATTAATTACTCTTTCTTCCATTCATTTTTATAGTCATCAATAATACTTTTATCCCACAGTTTGATCCCGAAAATGTATGAACCCCTTATTAATGCATGGGCGGCAACGGTAGCAGCAAAAAAGATTAAGGGGATACAAATAAGCGCTTTAACACCAACATATCGTAAAAAAACTCCGAATAGAATGCTCCACGTACCCAGCGTAACACTCTTTGTAGCTGCCTGCAACCTGTTATATACATCCGGGAGCCTTAATAAACCCAAGCACCCGAAGAAATCAAAGGCAACTTCTATTCCAATGAATACAAGGCTTAATTCATTCATTTAATTTCTTCCTTGATAGATATTTTGCTAACGTTATAGTTCCAATGAAACTCAATATTGACCAGGTAATCGCAATATCGATAATAAACGGTACCATTGTCGTACCTTCCGAAACATACGCTACAAATAGAGACGGGATCTTTGCCGGAGGTGAAGTGGTAACCGGTGCAAACACTGTGGCCGATGCTATGTCATCCGGGAAAAGAGCTTTTGAAATGATAGACAAATATATGAGAGTGAAAAAAATTTCTAAAGAATATCAACTCACACGTCCTTCGAAGAACATATTAATAAAATGAGGAAATCAGAAAGGATACTTCCAATTGATACCTCAAACCCGTTCTTTATCTATGATCCAAATAGATGCGTCCTCTTTAACAAAGAGAGATGGTTTGTTTGTTGAAACCACGTGGGATGAAGCTCTTGATCTCATAGCAGATAAGTTCTCGCACTATAACGGGGATCAATTCGTGGCTCTTTCATCAGCCAAATGTACAAATGAAGAAAATTATATCATGCAAAAGTTTACACGGGCAGTAATGGGAACGAATACT
>Ga0114925_10000079_pt1 | contig 33088 bp, 73 predicted proteins | sample SumtaG_2_FD_87287 | JGI IMG/M metagenome (GOLD analysis project Ga0114925, IMG submission 87287) | Deep subsurface microbial communities from Indian Ocean to uncover new lineages of life (NeLLi) - Sumatra_00607 metaG | ecosystem: Environmental > Aquatic > Marine > Oceanic > Sediment | place... | reverse complement strand
TAAATTCTTTGACTATTTATTTCCTATTGTGGTGGTGCAAGTGGTAGTGTTTTCGGAGTTATAACATTCGGTACTATTGCAGAAACAGCTATTACAGCCGCAATTTTTGCTATTGTTGGAGGAGTGATTGGATTTTTCGTAAAGAAAATTTTGGATAAAATTTATAAAAAATCATGAGAACTATCAACATGATAGTAATTCATTGTTCTGCGACTGAAGATGGAAGGGATTACTCAATTCAGGAAATTACTAAATGGCATAAAGCAAGAGGTTTTAGAACTATTGGATATCATTTTCTTATTCAATTAAATGGTGATATTAATAGAGGAAGAAAGATTGAAGAAACAGGCGCACATGCAAAAGGATATAATTCTAATTCGATTGGAATTTGTTACGTTGGCGGACTGAAAAATAAGAAATCTTTTGATACAAGGACACCTAATCAAATTCATTCAATACGTGGACTTGTAACTGCTTTGAAATCCTTGTTTAATATTGATAGAACTGTAGGGCATAGGGATTTATCGGCAGATTTGAATACTGATGGAATGATAACCAAAGATGAATGGATGAAAGATTGCCCTTGTTTTGATGTAAAAACAGAATTATGAAATGGATACTATTGGTTATTAGCATTATCTTGCTATCATCTTGCTTGACTGTAAAGAGAATCGAAAAGAATTGCGATCTCTTTGCTATTGTATGCCTAACTGGAAAGGATACGGTCTTTATAACTAAGGAGAAAATTACCATTTATAGAGACACTGTTGTTGAATACCGTATTAAAAGAGATACGGTCAACTGGTCAACTCCGGTTTACATTAGGCAGGGATTAATGAATTCCAATCTTTCCTATCTTGAAACTGGATTAGCTCGATCAACAGCTCAGGTGATTTCAGGCGATTTACGGCACTTTCTACAATCAGGTGATACAATCCTTCAGTTAAGACTCGATAATGCCCTACGTGATGTCAGGGTACTTAATACAAGGCTGGAAAAGCATCAGAATATTGTTACGATAAAAGAGAATAGCCGTTTTGCAGAATGGACAATTAAATATTTTTGGATTAGCTTCTTTGTAATAACTATTCTGATTTTGACTATAATATTTAAAAATAGATTACTAAAGATATTTAAATAGTTTTTTTCATGATTTGATTTTAGGGTTAGAAAGAGCCTCCGAGAGGGGGCTTTTCTTATTTGGATTTTTTTTGTATCTTTGTATTGAAATGGTTGCGGCATTGGATATAACGTTGAATATTTTCGAGTTAACTCTAAGCCCAGTGATGAGCCGCAACCTCTGATCTGGGCTTTTAAATTTTATATATTATGGGGAAAAGCTGTAATTTTAAACACGGATTACGGGATCATCCTTTATATTCCATTTGGACATGTATGAAAACAAGATGTAAATCCAATCATTCTAAAAACGAATCTTGGAATGGAAGGAGAATTATTGTTTGCAATGAATGGCAAGAATTTATTCCATTTTTTAATTGGGCTATAAAAAATGGATATAGAAAGGGTTTGGTATTAGATAGAATAAATAATGATGGGAATTATTGTCCCGAAAATTGTCGATTTACAACTTGGAATATTTCCAATAAGAATAAGAGAAAATCTCAAAGAATGCCCAGAGATTTAGATAATGATTTTGATTTTAGAAGGACTATAATATTAGAATGTGGCATAACAGAAACTACTTTTTATAATTGGAAATCTGGTAGAATAATCCCAGGTAAATTACAAAGAGAAAAAATTAATGAGATAACTGGCGTATCTGTTGAAATATTTTTTAAACCTAGCATTATTAAGAATTAAAATAAATTACATTAAATTACATTAATTATTTGCATATTTAATATTAATTTTATATATTTGCTTCTAAAATAATACCATGACATTAAAAGATTATTATTACAAGCATTTACCACAGGAGAACCCTCAAAAACAATTCAAAGAAAAAGTAATGAGGGAATGTGGCATTTCTAATCCAACATTTCACTATTGGATAAGACATAACAATGCTCCCAAGTTAGCTCAAGAGAAGATTTCCGAACTCACTAACATACCGGTTGAAGAATTATTCCCTGATTAAAAAAAAACCATGAAAGCAAAAGAAAAAGAGGGGAAAATTTTGATTGGTATTTCAAAAAGAAACCCAAAGCCAAATGCTCCAAAATATGAAATCGAAACAATAGAGCAATTATTCAATATTCTTACAAAAGAGAATTACAAAAGATTTTTAAAGGATTTTGAAAAAGGAATTGAGGTTTGTTTATCAATTAGAGATATATCAAAAGCAATAGGGAAAACAGTAAAAATAGATAATAATCAATGTTCAATGAAAAAATTTACATGGACTGATGATTGATAATGGATTCAACCAAACTAAGCGAAATAATCCTGAGATCGGTTAAGATAAGCGAAAATGCTCATAAGTTCGGAAATGTATATTACCTAACCCTAGAAGCCAAGAAAGAACTGAAAGCTCAGGAAATAATGGATGAGCACTATAATAATTGGAAGCAGAAAAGCCGATAACAATGACAGTAAAAAAAATAGCAGAAAATTGCAAGCAACAAATTTCAGATGAAGATTATATATATGTTTTTATCCCTACTGTATTTGATGAATTCTGCAAACAATTATGTAAAGAACAGCGGGAAAATTGTGCAGATGAATGGGGTGATATTGAAATTAAAATAACAAGATCAGGTCATTATAATGATATACAATTCGTGAAAGATAGTATTGAAGATGCTCCAGAACCAGAATTGAAATGAAAAAAATATGTACTAAATGTGGAATTGAAAAGTCAATTGATGAATTTTCTAAACACAAAAGAGGAAAAAACGGTTTAAATTGTTGGTGTAAAAAATGCTATTCAGAATATCACAAAGAACATTATCAAATTAATATTGAAAAAAATAGAGAACAAAGTAAACAATGGCGAAAGAAGAATCCTGATAAAATGAAATCTGCACGAGAAAAATTTAAGAAAAATAACCCTGATTATAAAAATAATTATCAAAAGGAAAGAAGAAAAAATGATCCAATATTTGCATTAAACCAAGCTATGAGTAGTGCTATATCTCGTTCATTAAAAGGTAATAAAAATGGTCGTCATTGGGAAGAACTTGTAAATTTTACGCAAAAAGATTTAAGACAACATTTAGAAAAACAATTTAAAGACGGAATGCGTTGGGAGAATTGGGGCAAGGGTAAGGAGAAATGGAATATTGATCATGTTATACCTATTTCATTATTTAATATAACTTCTGCCAAATGCAAAGGATTCAAGAAATGCTGGGCTTTAGAAAATTTACGCCCTATGTGGGCAGAAGAAAATATAAAGAAAAAAGATCAATTATTTATTTAATAATTAAATAATTATGAAATACCAGCACATGAATTACTTTCTTGATGAAGATGAAGGAATTAGTTTTGAAATCCACTTTGAATATTTATGTGATCACACCATAGGCACTGTTATAATTTCTGACTGGCAAAATTTCGAAACAGATGAAATCGTTGACCTGATTGATCACAAAACCGATATCCGGGAATACCAAATTAAGCACATTCTTGAGAACCCTCAAAAGCGATTCCTTATTGATTTTATAATAGAAAATTTAAATGAAAAAAAACATGAAATAATAATAATCGATTTCGAGGATATAATCATAAACAGAATGCAAGAACAGGATATTAAGGCTGGGGTAGCTCATTACGATCAAGAAATTTTTTCATCACCCGAAATGGAAAACTAATAATGGCATTAATAAATTTTCAGAAACAGTTTGCGAAAGTTGTTAAAAATGGCAAAAAGAGACAAACAATACGCAAACAAAGAAAATATCCTATTAAAGTAGGCGAAACTCTATACCTATATATAGGATTAAGAACTAAGAAAGCCAGAAAATTAAGAACAGAAAAATGTAAATGGATCGATATGATAAAGATTTATCAGGATGGCATAAGGCTTGGTAAAAGATGGAGATTATCACATAAGAGAGAGCTTGATGAATTCGCACAAGCAGATGGCTTTGAAAATTATACCGAAATGGTAAAATGGTTTAGTGAGACTCACGGGCTACCCTTTGAGGGGATATTAATAAAATGGTGAAATTTTAATCTAAAAACTAATGATATACAACGACACAGTTATAATCCTACTTCTTATTGCCCTAGGATTGGTTCTTTTGACTTTTCTTTTCCTTGTCTGCAAGATGATTCGGATGGGAAATACTGAAACAAAGATATATGAAAATGGCTTAGAAGATCAATGGATAGACGAAATGGTTAAAGACACTATTGAAAAAATGAAATTATACGATGGAATTGATGATGAATTGAAAAAGCGAAAAGAAAATTATGAAAAAGAAGATTTGTACTAAATGTGGGGATAAAAAGCTGATTAGTGAATTTTCTAAAGATAAGAACAAGAAAGATGGATTATGCCTTTGGTATAAAAAATGCAAATCTAAATATTATGAAATTAATAAAGAAAAAATACTTGAACAAAATAAAAAATGGTGTAAAAGTAATCCTGAAAAAATAAGAAAGATAGATAAGAAATGGCGAAAAAACAATCCTGAATATATTAAGAAATGGCGCGAAAATAATATTGAATATGCTAAGAAATGGAGGGAAAATAATCCTGAATATAATAGAGAATATCAAAAAGAAAGATTGAAAAATGATCCAATTTTTAGATTGAATCATAATATGCGAGTTGTTATAAGAAAATCATTGAAAGGAAATAAAAATGGAAATCATTGGGAATTAATTGTGGGATATACTTTAAAAGATTTAAAAAATCATTTAGAATCACAATTTCAAGATGGAATGACTTGGAATAATTATGGCAAATGGCATATAGATCATCGGATTCCAATTTCATTATTTAATATTAAGAATGTAAAAAGTAAAGGATTTAAAAAAGCATGGACACTTGATAATTTACAACCACTTTGGGCAAAAGAAAATATATCAAAATATAATAAACTATTTAATTAATACAGAAATAATTATGGAATTAAAGGATTTTGCCAATGAATTAGTGGCAGCAAATAATTTTATCAAAGCCAGTTTTGGAGGTTTTGCCGGAACAGGGAAAACCCGTACAGCAACAGAGTTTATTATTGGCTGTTATGATCTTATGAAAATCGACAAATCCAAGCCTTTACTTTTTATCGACAATGAAAAAGGTAGTCGATTTCTAATACCATTATTTAAGGAAAAATTACCGAATGTTAAAGTGCTTATTAAAGAAACCAATCAACTTGATGATGTATTAAATGCGTTTTCTTATCTCGAAGATGGGAAATTGTCTTTTTTGTTCATTGATTCTTTGACAAAGGTTTGGTACAAATACATTGATCAGTACAAATTAGGCATAAGTAAGAAAAAGAAATTCATGACTATGCGGGATTGGGCAAATGTGCTCCCGGAATGGCAAAAGATTTTTGCTGATCGGTTTGTGCAAATTGAAGGTAATTGTGTGTTTACTGGACGTGGTGGTCATAAATACGAAATGCAAGAACTTGAAAATGAAAAAGGTGAAAAGAAGAAAGAATTCGTGCAAACAGGTGTTAAGATGAAATTGGCAGGTGAAACTTCATTTGAGCCTGATCTTAATGTCTGGATGGATCAAGTTCAGGAACTTACTGAAAGCGGAAAAGTTAAAAATGTTTATCGCGATGCTTTTGTTATGAAAGATCGGGCAAATCTTATTGATGGAAAAACTTTCCGAAATCCAACATTTGAGGATTTCAGACCAGTTATCGAATATCTTCTTAATGTTCCGGTTGGAAAAGTGACAAAAGAATCCAGTACAAAAAGCCATGCACCAACTGAAGATACAAGTTATATAAAAGAGCGTGAAAATATTGAAATCGAATTGGAGAATATTAAGAATTGTTTCATACTTCAGCAATTAGGTTCAAGTGATAAAGCAAAAAAATGGAAGGTTGAAATTATGAAGAAATTTTTCAATACTGGAAGCTGGAAACAACTTGAAAAAATGACTTATCAACATCTTAGAAGTGGAAGGATTGCACTTGAATTATTCTTTAGAAGCTGGACTGGTTCAGATGAAAATAAAGATGAATATCTGAATGAATATAAAATTCAACCAGAACAAGTTGAAATGGAATTGAATGATTGAAGTTAATAAATGAAATATGGAAGTTTATTTTCTGGAATTGGTGGGTTTGATTTGGCTGCCGAATGGGTTGGATGGGAAACGGTTTTCCAAGTTGAGATAGATGAATTCTGTAATAAAATTTTAGAGAAACATTGGCCTAATGTGCAAAGATTTAAAGATATCAGAGAATTTGATGGAACACAATTCAGAGGAGCAATTGATGTTGTTTCCGGGGGTGTACCATGCCAACCGGCATCTATTGCGGGAAAGCGAAAAGGAAAAGAAGATGATCGTTGGCTCTGGGATGAAACTATTAGAGTTGTGCGAGAGATTAAACCAGCCTTTGCTCTTTTCGAGAATGTTATTGGTCTCCTCAGTTTGGAAAATGGCAAAACATTTGAAAAGATACTCACTTCGTTGGAAAATGAAGGGTATGAAGTCGAATCATTTATTATTCCAGCTTGCAGTATCGGGGCGTGGCACAAAAGAGATAGGGTTTGGATTTTGGCCTACTACAACAACAGAAGGATTAGGACGATCAGAAGGACAAATCAAACAAATGAGAAGATTGATCAAAGATGGTATAATAACGGAAGCAGAGGCAAAAAAAATGATAATGGGATCACTAAATCCAGAAAGGATGCTTCCAACTCACACAGTTCACAGCCAAGCACAAACAAAGGAGAATCCGACTCCAGGACAGACAGGGGGAACGACACTTCCGGGTTATGTAAAGATGTTTCCAACACCAAAAAGCAGCATTCGAGGCGATTGTCCATCAGAAAGAAACAGGAAAAGTCCAGATTTACATTCGATTGTGAAAATGCTTCCAACGCCACAGAACAGGGATTACAGAAGTCCAGACAAACCAGAAAGCGGAAATTACAAACGGAAACAAGAAAAAGGTTGGACAATAGACCTACCGAGCCAGATTGGTGGACAGTTGAACCCGAATTGGATAGAATGGCTCATGGGATTCCCAATAGGGTGGACAGACTTAAAGGATTAGGCAATGCAATAATCCCACAAATAGCTTATGAAATTTTTAAAGCAATAGATGAAATCTATAATCAGGAATAATAAAGACCGTAATAAGTTCGTGGAATTTGTTCTTGCAAAAGATATTAAAGTTGCACATCGGGTTGAATTTACGAAGATACAGAGACCGCGGACAATATCGCAAAATTCCTATCTCTGGCTTATCCTAACGTGTGTTCAGGAGCAAAGCTATACAGATAGGTATGATTTCAGTATTTCAAAAGATGATGCTTATTTGATAGCTCTTAACAGATATCCTGTTTGTAAAGAAATTAACTGGGGTGGAACTATAAGATTAATCGAAATAACAAGCTCATATTTTGACGTAAAACAGATGTCAAATTTCATTAAGAATTTAAAGCGGTTTTTCAAGATGGAAGGATTTGAGATACCGGATGCGAATACTCAGAAAATGTGGGAGGTTTATAATGATTATTTAGAAAGGGGAATTTTATGAAATTGAAGTCAGAGGCTTTAACCCAACAAATCCTGGATATCCTTGAAGATGTTCGGAAACTTGAAAAGAAATATAAAAATTTCGGGTATTTCCCAGCATTAAAATCCCATTTGAGCCATTCGTGTAAACTATTGCATGAAATAACAACTATTGAAAAATCAGGAGAAAATACTGGAATTGAATAAGCTATAATGAATAAATTTAGCATAAAACGCCTTAAAGTAGAAAGGCGACTTCGCAAAATTGAAAAGAAGCTGGACCGGGAATCAATAAATAGGAAATGTTATTTCTATCCTTCAGAAAGGAAAAGCTGTTATCATCATATTATACCTAAAAATGAAGGCTTAAAATGGATAGATTTGGAGGCAAACTTATTACCGATTGGACAAACCGCTCACAGCATCCTCCACAATCACTCAAATTCAGATATCAAAACCTTACCAAGATTTAAGGAATATTTGGAGAAAATGAAGCGACTGAATATAAGTTACTATAATAGATATTTGTTGAAATTAGAGAAATGAAAGAACAAACAGCAATAGAAATAATCCAAAAATACGAACCACCTGAAGGTTATCATGTTGCATTTTCAGGAGGTAAGGATTCTATTGTAGTTTATGATCTGGTTAAAAGGGCAAAAGTAAAATATCAGGCTTATTTTGCAATGACAACTGTTGATCCGCCTGAACTATTAAAATTTATCAGATTATTTTATCCAGAAGTTCAATGGTTGCGACCTGAAAAATCAATGTATAAACTTATTATTGATAGGGGATTACCAATAAGAACTTCAAGATTTTGTTGCCAAGAACTTAAAGAATATGCCGGAAATGGAGAATTAGTAATAACAGGTATAAGAGCTGAAGAAAGTTATAAACGGAAAGGTCGAAAAGTTTATGAAAAAGATACCCGAAAAGATAAATGGTATTTGAATCCTATTATTGACTGGTTAGAATGGGAAATTTGGGAATATATTAAAAAGAATAATTTGCCTTATCCAGAGCTTTATGATTGCGGGATGAAAAGAATTGGTTGCATAGGCTGTCCGATGGCATACTATAAAACACGACAAAGAAAACTTAATAAATATCCAAAATTCAAAGCCATGTATATTAAGGCAATTCGCAAACGTATGGGAAAAGGCTTTTTTAAAGATTTCAAAGACGAATATGATGTTTATGAATGGTGGGTAGGCAATATTGGAATGAAGGCATATTTAGCACAATATAAGATTGAATTTGAAGAAATAGTTACTTAAAGCAATCAAAATGACAACACAAGAAAAAAACAAAGCAATAGCAAAATGGTTGGGAATAGATGTATATTCTGATGGTAGTATTTGGGATTTATCTGAAACAAAATATAAAAAATGGCAACCAGCCAAAGACCGCAACCAACAGAAGTTAATCGAAGATAAATTGATTGAAATGGGATATGAAATTCAATATTATCATCCAAAAAATGGATATTGGATTGTTACATTAAAACTAAGTAAGAAAATATCAAAATTCTATCATAAACTCATATCAGTAGGAGTCAAAGAAAATAAATCCAAAGACATAGCTTTTATTGATGCAGTAATTGAGTTAATTAAATCAAAATGAAGAAACGCAAACAAAATACACAATTTGTAAGAATTGATTCCAGAACAGTAATTGAAATTTCAATTGATAAAGACCCGGAAAAGGCAAAAGAGCAATAAAAAAGTTTGACAATTTGTAAAATATGATTATATTTGCAATATGGAAACAGAAATAAATAAACTAAAGGTTGACCAAACAAAGCTAATTACTGTTCAGAATTATGCAAAGGATAAAGAAATTAGCAGACCAACAGTTTATAAAAAAATCCGGGAAAAAGAATTAAAAACAATTAGGATTAATGGAGTTTTATTCATTGACCTTGGTTGATTTTTTTTGCGAATATCGTTTACATTTTGTAATATGGCACTTAGAGATCAACCTTATTTACCCTTATATGTTCAAGATTTTTTAACAGATGAAAAACTTATTGAATGCTCAGCAAGTACAACTGGAATTTATATTCGCTTAATGTGTATTATGCATAAATCTAATATTTATGGAACTATTTTGCTTAAGCAAAAAGATAAGCAAACAGATAAGCAAGTGAAAAATTTTGCTTTAAAACTTAGCAAACAAATGCCTTATAAAATTGATGAAATAGAATCTGCTTTGAATGAATTAATTTCTGAAGAAGTAATTTTTTTAAATGGAGATAAAATTTTTCAAAAGCGTATGATTAAAGATAATGAGATAAGTTTAATTCGTGCTAAAGCTGGTAAAAAAGGAGGTAAAAAAACACAAAAATTTGCTCAAGCAAAAAGCGAAGCAAAGACTGAAGATGAAATTGAAACTGAAAATGAAGATAAAATTAAAATTGAAAATGAATTGATTTATCCTTTTGGCGATGAAGATTTTTTAGAATATTGGGGAATATGGAAAAAGTATAAAAAGGAACAGTTCGGATTTACATATAAGCCAATAGGTGAACAGGCAGCTTTAAAAAAGATAGGTGAAATATCGAATCAGAATAAAGAAGTAGCAATGAAAATAATATTTCAATCTATAAGTAATGGTTGGGCTGGACTTTTTCCCTTAAAGAATGATTTTAAAAGCGGAATGTATGATGAATTTAGACGTAAAAATATAAAAACAATGATAGATGGACTTAGTTAAATTTAAAACAAAAGAAGAATTTTTAGTCGAATATGAGATTAAGAATTGTATTGAACGATATTCAGGATGCCGATCTCTTGCTGAAATAGTAGATCAAAAGAGTATAACCTTGGCTTCAACGAAAAGGTTATATGGAATTACATTTACTATTTCTTATATAAATGAATGGATAGTTTCCTTGAATGAGTTTATTAATATTCAACGTAAGATGTCACCGGAACAAATTGAAGCTACTTCTGGATATATAATGAATGATTTTTATTATCTTAAAATAGCAGATATTTACTTTGTATTTTCAGAAGCTAAAAAAAGTCGTTATGGGGAATTTTATGAAAGCCTTGACGGTGCAAAGATAATATCTTGGTTTGATAAATATGTAGAACAGCGAGTAGAGTTTGTATTTGAAAAGGGAATGAGGGAACATGACAGGCTTAAAAATATGAAAATAATTTAATGATGAAAAAACAAATTGGAGCAAACGAAATGAGAAGATTGGCTATTTTACTTGAAAAAGAACTTAAAGGATTAGGATTTGCTTTATTTGTATTTGAATTTATAAAACCTGGCATATCGAATTATATATCAAATGCTATGAGGGAAGATATGATAATTGCACTTGAAGAAAAATTAAAAATATTTAAAAATCAGCAAGATTTTAAAACACCAGAAGAAAATTAATAATTTAAAAAATTAAAATTATGGATACAGGAAATGGTACTTTTAAAAAAATTTCAAATGAAAAATTTGAAGAACAAATGAAAAAATCAGAACCATTAGTTTTTAAGGTTGGTGAAATTTTAGAGATTAGAGGTAGTAAATTTCGTGTAGAAAAAATAATACGGAAGAAACTGATTTTAAGATTATTACCCAAAAATCCATTCTAAAATGGACATAATAAAATCAGATGAATATTACAAATTTTTAGAAGATTTAGCCAATCAGATTGCTAAAGAAAAAAATAACAAACCTATTTTTAGTGATGGAATAATTGTAGATTGCAAAGAACTACCTTGTGGGAGTGCAATAATTTGGAAAATGCAGAATGTAAGTTTAGATGATTGGGAAAAACTTTCCTTAAAAGAGATTGCAATAGCAATAAAAGAGGGGTTGAATATGGCAGATTTCGCAAGTGATTATAATATTAAATTTAAAAAGAAATCATGAAAACAAAAATCCAAATCAAATCAATTTTTGGTAATCTTCTATTTGAATATGAATCGGAAAACAACTCAATTAAAAAAGCATTAATTGAAGCATTAAAGCAGAATGCCGATCTCAGGAATGCCGATCTCAGGAGTGCCAATCTCAGGAATGCCGATCTCAGGAATGCCGATCTCAGGAGTGCCGATCTCTGGAATGCCGATCTCAGGAATGCCGATCTCAGGAGTGCCGATCTCAGGAATGCCGATCTCTGGAGTGCCGATCTCAGGAGTGCCGATCTCAGGAATGCCGATCTCAGGAATGTCAATCTCAGGAGTGCCAATCTCAGGAATGCCAATCTCTGGAATGCCGATCTCTGGAATGCCGATCTCAGGAATGCTAATTTTAATAAAAAACAGATTAAAGAATTGAAACCATTTTTTCAAATAATTCCTGAACAAGGTTCTTTTATTGCCTGGAAAAAAGGAGCAAATAATCATCTCATAAAAATAGAAATTCCAGAAAGAGCTAAAAGAATATGTTCTTTTGTCGGACGAAAATGTAGAGCCGAGTTTATCAAAGTTCTTGAAATATGGGATGGGAGAAAAAAAGTTAGAGAATGTTGTGGATATTGGAATAAAAATTTTAGATATAAAATTGGTGAATTGATATATCCAGATTCATTTAATGATAATCCACTAATTGAATGTAGTCATGGAATACACTTTTTTATCACAAAACAAGAAGCGAAAGATTTTTAGGTCATGAGATACATGACAAATTTTGAAATAGGAAAGTGTATTGAATTAGGCAGGAAATGGCCTAATCTTAAGCCAGAAGATGTAATTAAGCGTGTTTGGCTTTATTACAATAAAGATATGCCTAAAAAAGAAAAAAGAAGTTTAGAATTAATTGCAAAGATTACTTGTGATTACATGAATGAAGATGTAAAAGAGTTATTAACGCCAAAAGGAAATAATTCAGGCCGGGATGAATTAAGTAGGATTCGTCAAATAATTTCATTAATTGCTCATATTGATCATAATTATTCATATAGTAAAATTGGAATTTTTTTAATTAGAAAGCGTTCTACAATATTTATCATTTGTAAAAAAGCACAAAATTTTTACAACCAGGAAAATCAATTTAAAACGGATGTTGATACTTGCCGGAATTTTATTGAAAAGGCAATAATAGCGGAAAGTATTAAAGAAGAAACTGAACAAAAAAATAACTAAAATGGAAAAAGAAATACTCTGTGAGACGTGTAAAAACTTGTTTAGGGTGAAGGTATCCACCTCTATGACAAGTTGGTTAGGATTCAGAAAAAAACTATTTTGTATTTATACACATGAGAGAATGGACGCGTGTGAGTGTTCATTCTACAATAGAACTCCACTTTTAACAGAACTAAAAGGAGTTAACAAAGATGGTTATCAGGATATTGATAGAACATATACTCCTACTGAACGCACAATGGATACAAGAATTGATTGTCGAATCATGCAGCGTGAGGCTGCTTAATGAACGAATGAATGACTTTAACGAATGGATAAAAATAACTAAAATGAAAACACAAATTGACATTAGAATTTCTTATGAAATAAATGGGAATAAAGAATCACTTCGTAATGCAGATTTAATTTATGAAGGATTTCAGAGAAAATTTGAAAAAGAATTTCCTGAAGCCAAATTAATTTCTGTTTATATAGAAAAATCTGAAGTAAAATTGGATAAAGAACAATTAAAATGCTAAAATATTTAAAAGAAAATGGATTTCCGATAACAATTCAGATTGAAACAAAAAAATCGGAACTTAAAAAAGAGAATTGGAAAGGTTATGAATCTATTGTTACCGATAGGCTTGGAGTGATTATAGCCAAGTTTTATCATACGGAAATATATCATAGAACACTTTGGGTAAATGGATTTTATAATGGCTTTGAATTAACTCATCAAGATATAGAATGAAAACAGCAAATGATATATTGCGACAAATTGAGATGAATCTTCTTAAGGGTAGAAAAGAGAAGTTATCTGAAAAATTAATCATTGATTATACCAAACAAAAATGCAAAGAACAGATACAGAAATGCAGAAATATTTATTCTGCGAACAGACATAAATCTCCTCAGGAAATTAAAGAAAAAATCTTAAAATCATTAATAACAGAATTTGAATGAAACAAACAGGAACATGGCAACAGTAATTATTAAAGGTAAAAAATGGCAAAAATGGGAGAATTGTCACCTTGCTACTGATGGGATAAATGAAACCGATGGGAAATTGTATCTTAAAGTAGGCACATCAAAGAATCAATTAGAAATCAGTTTAAATAAACTGGAAAGGCGACAATTAATTAGAATACTGGATCAATGAAACAAACAGGAATAATGGGAACAATAAAAACTAAAGAATGTTTTGATTGTGGATGGCAAGGCATAGAAGATGATCTGGTTAGTAGTTCAGGATTAAAGGATGATGTTGAATATATTCATTGTCCTTCTTGTTGGGGCGAGGTAATAGATATGGAAGAAATAATGAGACTCAGAATAGAAGCAGAGAAGTTTTGGAATAAATATCCTGAAAATTTATTATATACTGATTATTCCATAACTGTCCAAAACGCATGGATATTAATGTCTGAATTTGCAGAAAAACAGATAAATAAATTAAAAGAGGAAAACAAGAAGTTAAAATTCATGATTGAGAACGGGCTCGGATGGGAAGATATGAAGAACGATATTACTTATCCACATGAATTATGAAACAAACAGGAATATGAAAACCCTTGACATAGAAATTGCGGTCATGAAATATTTAGGAATAAGACAAAATATGATTGTTCCTAATGTTAGTTGGGGTATGTATTTACATGAATGTGATATTTTATGTTTAAGCAAAGTCGGATATGCGACAGAAGTTGAAATTAAAATAACAAAGTACGACCTATTGAAAGATAAGGAGAAATGGCATGGACATTACGATGAGAAGATTGCCTATTTGTTTTTTGCAGTCCCAGAATCACTCAAATTAATTGCATTAGCACAAATACCTGAGAGAGCAGGTTTATTTGTTGCAGAAAAAAAGAAATCAAATGGTGAAATTTCTATTGTTCAAATAAAGAATTGTCTAAAAAATAAAAATGCTATTAAATGGGATGATAAGGAAAGAAGTAAATTAGGCAGATTAGGAACAATGAGAATATTGAAATTAAAAGAAAAAATCAGGAAACTTCAGAATCAGCAACTGTTATGAATAAAATGAAACAAGGAATCTTTGACATAGACAGAGGCACTCCGATTGTGGTGGCTTATGGATTGCCGAAACCTGATCCGACAATGCAGGGATCATGGGATAGAACTAATCATAAAGTTCTTGAAGAAATGATTAAGCACTATAAAAAGAGATACCAAAAATACGAATCCTCCCGTCAGGAATGGGAGGTTGAGAATATTAAAAAAGCAATATTTGCAAATTATACTGAATATTATTATATCTGTGATTGTAGTGCAATAAATAGGGTATATATTAAAGACAAAATCCAATTCACAGAAATTCAAGCCCCGAAAGACGGTAAAAGAGGGAAATGTAAAATTGTTAAAATAATTTGATTATGGATGATTACATAACAGAAATAGAATGTCCCTATGACAAAAACCCATGTGGTGAAACAAAAATATGTTTTGAATGCGAAAGAGATAATCATAAAATTAGATTAACTGATGCTTCAATATTTTTACTTATTATGGGTTTAATAACCCTTTTGTGTATAATCTTATGACAAAACTCGGACACATAAAATAGATGATTATGAAAACATTAGAGCAAGTCTATACTAATTACAAATCTGAATGTCTTGATAATCGAGATTTACATCGGTTAATGGATTTTGTACCTGAAGAAGATTTACTTAAGATAAAAATAGAGTTGAAGGATGAATACAAAGGTAGCCATGTGGCTATACCATTTACTCGTGAAAACATTCTTAAACAACTTGAGAAAGATGTAAAATTCGGATTTGAGAAAGCTCTTGATCAAAGAGGTATATCTTCAAGTTTAATGTATGCTGTTGTAGCTATGTGGAATTGGATATTACAAGATGGATTACAAGATTTTGAAGATTATGCTCAATATGGTTTACCTTTATTTAAGGCTACTGCTATCAAATATGGATTTGGTAATCCCATAGGTGATAATATTGGTAATGAGGAATATTATTCAGAATAAGTTATGAAACATCTCGGACACATAGAACTCAAAGACAATAAGATTGTTTTTGTGTATCATGAAAAAATATGTAAAAATTGTATTCATTGGAATGGAATATCGGATAAACATAAATTTGCTCAATGTAATTATATTTTAATTACAAAAATGGCAACATCTACTTGTGAGGCATGGAAAAAAATAAACGAAGCCTCAAAACGAGAGGTTGAGGTAACCAATGCAATTTATTATGAAGAAAATAATGAAGTTTTAGGCATAGAAGTAAAAAGCGGAATAAAACACATTGAAAAAAATCAATCTTATCCTTGCGAAGCCGAAATAACAGAAAAAGTAATAATGAAAGATATAAGCGGTAATAAAAGGCATTTAACCAAGAAAATAGTAACGATAACTAAAATAATTTAATCATGAAAACAATTAAATTAGGTGATTCAGTAAAAGATGATATTACTGGATTTACGGGTATTGCAACAGCAGTTACTGAACATCTTTATGGATGTGTTCGAGTATGTGTAGAATCAAAGACGAAAAAGAATCCAGAAACACTTGAATCTATTGAATTATGGTTCGATGAACAGAGATTATTACCAAAAAGCAAAGCTGGAAATGGCGGCCCTCAAAAAACTCCGACAAAATTCAAACAAGAGCGAAGATAATATTGGTACGAAATTCTTCTCAGATGAAGCTGAGAATATCCCTAAGATACTTTCGTAATATTTATATAGTTTTCTATTTAAAAAATAATAATCGTTTAAAACGCTTTAAATTATGCCAACAAGAGCAGGAAAAGATTCTAAAGGATGCTTCCAGCAATGGGGAAGTCAAACTAAATATTATTATAAATGTGGGGATAAGAAAGCAAGAGAAAGAGCACGTAAAAAAGCCAATTCTCAAGGTCATGCTGCCCATGCTTCTGGTTATAAAGGTTAATTGATAATTCTATTTGGTAGGAAAATCTTCAATTGATAGAATTGATAGAATAAATTATACTTTCCCAAGAAAAACTTCCCAAAACTTTTTTTAACTTTCTGACAGTCAGATTGTTGTATGTTGCAAAACATATCAAAAAATTTGCATGAAAATATTTTTGTTTTTATATTTGATTAAGCTCTTTGAAATATTGGATTCAAAAGGATGAGATGAGAGGCGGTCAATACAACGCAGAATCAAATCTCTGAGAATCAAAAAGAATTTAAACCAAAACCAAAAACCATGAAAACAATAACAATTGAAAATTTAGATTTTTCGGTTACGAAAAAAGAAATTAAAAAAGCATTGATTTCTGAAAAACAATTCATTTTGCATCTTAACTATTATTGTTCTGATTTTTTTGATGTTCTAATTCTTTCATCGAGATATGTTGATTTCAAAGATTCAAGAATAAGAACAAAAGAGAGATGGATGATCACAGCCTTAGTAGAAAAGATTGAATATATTTATAATAATATAGAAAAAGTTATCAATAATACAAGATTTCATTTAAGAATTGTTGATGAATATTTTTCGAACTAAAAACTAAAAACCATGAATGAACGAAAACAATTTATTCAAGGGATCAATTTAAGACCTTTGAATAGCAAAGAAATTAACCTGGAAATTCTTTTCTTAGGAAAAGCTGTTCAGGATGCAACCAAAAATCCTACTATTGACTATCAGTCAGTTAATTACGCAAAGAGCAATTTACGAGTATTAAAAATCGAAAAAATCAAACGGGATGCAAAGAAATTAATGTTTCTTATTGTATCTTTAATGATATTTTTCGGAGTAATATTTTATCTTAATTTAAACTAAAAACCATGAAAACAATAGAAATCATAGAAAAAGCTCTCAATGAAAAACACATAACAGATTCAGACATTAAAATGTGTGCAATGATTTTAGGATATTTCCAATGTGATACCCTGGAATCCCTAAAAAAAGCTCCTGAAGCAGTACAAAAAGAAATTCTCAATAAACTTAGAAGTACATATATAAATTCTCCTTTCTAAAACCAAAAGCCATGAAAACTTTAGACGAAAGAATAAAAAAAGAATTAACGCCAATAGATCAAGAAGAATATTTTGATGATATATTAGATGATGTTTACGGTGAAATTGATGTTGGTGTTAAATTTTATCCTTCCAGGGTTCTTAAAGAACTTGATCCGATTGCCTACCGATGTGGATTAAATAACTATATGGATTCGGTAAGAGAAAATTTTTATGAACTTGATGAAGAATATTATAGTCAAGATGAAGTAACTGAAATAAAGCAAGATATGGAGGATAAATAATGAAAATATTAAAAATAATTGGAAAATTAATCTTAGGCATAATAGTAATATTTATTGCTTTATTTATAGCTGTATTTATTGCAGCTTTGGACTTTGATTCAAAATAATTAAAACTAAAACTATGAAAACATCAGTATTACAATTCACAAGACAATCCGTAGCAAATAATAAGGAATTTATTGAGGGTAATATTGCAGAATATCTTATCCTTAATGTTCAAAGTGATGAGTATGGTTATCACGGATATTTTTCTGATGATGAATCTCACGAATATGACGGAGAAGCAAATGCAAACAGAAGATGTGAAATGAGAAATGAAGTTGAAGATTTTATTAACGAAAACTTTGATTTTGATATTTCAGAATTTGAATATTAAATAATCAAAAGCCATAATAATTTAATTAGCCGGGTATATTAATTTATATCCGGTTTTTTTATGTATCTTTGTAACATGGCAAGACCATTAAAGATAAACGGCAACTTCATTAAAGCAGCAAGGAAAGTGATCAATGAAATCAGATCAATAGCCTGGACTGATGAGGACTTCCTTTTTGAAGTGAACTGGGAACTTAAACCAAAGGATCAGATTTCAGATAGAACCTTTGATAATTACATACAAAGAGGGAAAACAGGAAAAGTTATTAACGAAACTTTGAAAGAATTTTTGCGTTTATTAAAAAAAGCCAGGCATCAAGCTAAAGATAACTTAATCAAATTAGTTCATGAAGGAAAACAAAACTGGCAAGCAAGAGCCTGGATACTTGAAAGAAAATATCCAGAATATAATCTCAAACAAATCTCAGAACATAAGTTTGATATTCAACCTATCACAATAAAGATAGATTTAAACATAAAGTCTATACCTAAAGAGAAACCAAAATTTAAAAATAGTACTCAACCTATTATCTTTGAAGAAATAATAAATTAATCATGAGAAAATTTAAACCTTTAGTCCGGTTCATGTTAAGAACTATTGCACATTGTGGAGAAGGATCATGAGTAAGGAAGGCACAAAGTCAGGCGGAAATAGAAAAATAGGAAGGAATAAGCGTCTAAAGAATCAACCATTATCTTTATATGTAAGAAACAAAATAACTTTTGAGAAGTATTTAAAGTTAAGTAATACTTAAAGCCTTTTAACAACTCGCAACAATAAAACAACATTACTCTCTAACTATCCAATTAAACTCCCTTGAATACCTTTATACACTCTTTAAGCTCCTTATTTAGTCTTACTTTAAAGAATAATCTAACTTTAAAAGTAAATTATCTTAAATCTTTGTTGAAGAAATCAATGTTTTTAAGGGTTTAGACGCAAAAAATGCACCCCCGAACTTTTTCTTCAAATCTCCTCAAAAACTTTCTATTTAACATAATGTTAATTATAAGGCACTATGTTATACTGATTATCAGGCAATTATAATTTAATTTTGATTATCAGGATGTTTTTTAGCTTGTATTTTACCCCCACCAACCCCCTTTTTCGAGAGTCAAGTGCCCTTATAACCTATTCCTACCCGATTTAAGAAAGTTCCATTTTGCGAGGGGGGATTAGTTTTGCAACAGTGATTTAGTGTTGCGTTTCAGAGTGCAACAGTTAATATTTACGGGGGTTTCGGGGCGGTGTTGCGATTTAGGATTGGACTGTTGCGGTGAATTATTGCAGTTTGGGATAAAAAGTGTTGCGATTTGGCAATTTTGCTGTTGCAAATATGTTTTGTAATATATTGGAATTGTAAAATATTATTGTATTTTTATTTCATAATTTAAACTAAATTTAGGAGGAAAGATTATGAAAAAATGGATTTTTGTACTTGGCTTAGTGCTGTTTGCAATGCTGATGTCGAGTTATCAGGATTCGAATCGAATGAGAATCGAGGATGATGTAGGTATCTGTGTAATTGATCAGAACACTATGGAAACCCTTGATTGTATTGATTTTACTTTTGATTGTCCGGTGTGGAGGTCGGCTTTTATTATTGATAAGTATTTACCGGTTTCTGCAAATTATGAAGTAATTTTATTTGCAGACGTACAGGGTACGAATTTATTAGCTATACCTGGAAGATGTAAGTCCTACAATGCTGATATATTGCAAAATAGGCGAAAAACAAAATTTATTTGAGTAAGTAGAAAAGATTACAAGAAAGCCTTCTAACCGGAGGCTTTTTTTATGCTATAAAACATAAAAAGATTATTGCAACATTTGTTGCATATTAAATAAATAGAATTATCTTTGTATTGTGAAAAAAATAATTGGTAGTAAAATGAAACAATATTATGAAAGAAATTAAAATTATATTTGAAATAGTATTCAATATTTGGTGTTATATTATGATAGTATTCATGATAATTAGTTTTCCGATTATAGTTTTTTTATGGATGAAAGAAATAATCAAAAATTTAAGAAATTAATGAAAGAAATAGTTGAATTTTTAAAAGAAAATCCACACATCAGTATTCGTAAAATGGAAAGGGATTTAAGATTAAGGCAATCTTCGATTCGATTAACTGAAGGGATTATACCGGAGAAATATCTTGAAAAGATTCGGGAATATTTGATTGAATATTTTGGATTCGGGCCACTTGAATATTTGGATGGGAATCTGGAATCAAAGTCTCAGGTGGTTCATCGTTATAATGTAGGGAGGATTCCTGGCTTTACTGATGGGTTATTGCGTTTTCAGGATGAAGTCGGTCTTTGGAAACGGGTTATGAATTTTGGGATGATTGAGAAGGATGGAAAAAAAGTTCTTCGGGATGGCTATAAGTCACAAGGTGAAGAAAGATTCACGGATAAGATCGGAGAATTTTATATTGCAAATAATGGATTTAAGATTTATGAAAAGTTTAAAAAAATCAGAAAAAAAACTTAAAACTTTTGAACCAGAAATACAGGATTTGTATAATGCTATTGCTGGATTTGAGCTTGATACAGAATATTCAGTTTCAGGACTTGAAGCAAAATTAAAAGGAATTGACATTCTTGCAATTCAAAATATATGGATTAAATATATGAAAGGAACAGGAATTTGGAATAAATTTGATGTATTATATAGGGCAAATTCAAATGACGCTCCTTATTTAATTTGGCATAGAACATTATGAAAAATTTAATTAAAAATTGGAAATATAAAAGGGCTATTTCCAGAATACGAAAAAGTTTCCTGTTCTTTGGTTTTGATACTTCTGATTTTTCCGATAAAGAAATCGAACAGGGAATGAATAAAATGGGAGCAATAATTTTACATTCTGGATTCTCAGTTGAAAAAGCTTCAAGAGCACTTAAATTAATTTTATCATTAAAATCATGAAAATGTTATTTAATGATTGGGAAAGAAAATATATCATAGAATTTTATAGAAATCCATCTTGGTGGAGAAAATCAATTATTGTTACAAGATATGAATCCTTAAAAACGAAAAGAAATTTTGATAAAGCTATTATGGATACATGGTTATTTAAGATAATAACAAGAATTTTAGATAAATCTGAAAAAATCTTAGCAAAATCATGAAACTTTGGATACGAATTTTATTGACAATTATTATTTTAGGTAGTTCAATGTTACTTACTGAATTTTTATATCTACCTAAATTGATTTCTTTTATTATGGGATTTATTGTTGGTGGATTAATTATACAATTTATTTGGATACCTATAATATTTAAACATTAATCATGAAAAGTGAAACATTTTATTGGTGGGTTCATGATATAATTATGAAATGTCCTTATTTTATCAGATTAATTTTTTGGAGATTATTGTATATTTATAATTCAAATAAATATTCAGATTTCCCTAATGATAAATTTGCTTTAAAAGCATATTTAGGATATGCCAAAAAGAAATATTTTAATATAAATTCTATGAAAATTTTTACTAAGAATATAAAATTATTAACTGAAGCGGCAAAAAGTTCTGTGGGCAGCATAAAGGAATTTGAAGAAACATTAAAACGACTTAAAAAAATCACAAAAAGTACTAAAAAATTAGGAAAATCATGAAAACCTGGACTGAAAGATTACCTAGAATAATTGCATTTATTGAATCTGGTAATGGATTAGCGAAAAAGAAAGCTAAAGAAGAACTTGAGAAAATGGCTATTCAGGCTGATAAATTAAAAATTTTAGAAAATGAAATCAATTCAAAATTCTGGAAAAGAAAAAATACAGATAAGGAAATTGAAGAATTAGCATTAAATTGCGATGATGTGCAGGATGATTCTGGAATGTATGGTTTTATAGCTGGATTTAAAAAAGCGTTACATTTGTAGAGAAATTGCTAAAATGAAAGAACTTCTAATCCAACCAGACCTGACTGACAGACAAAAACAGGCATTTGGTTATTTGCTTGATAAAGAGACTTATGAAATTTTATTTGGTGGGGGGGCAGGATCGGGAAAAGCACTTTGGGGTGCATGTGGTTAATAACTTCTGCACTCCAATATCCCAATACTCAATGGCTTATAGGCAGATCAGTTCTTAAAAATCTCAAAGAAACCACGATGCGGACATTTTTTGATATTTGTGGTTGGTGGAAATTGAGAAATGGAATACATTTTGATTATAATACTAAGGACAATTATATCCAATTTAAAAAGCAATTTGGGAATTCTTTAATCTTAATGAAAGATTTGTTTGCTTATCCTTCTGATCCAGAATTTGATAGTTTGGGAAGTTTGGAAATTACAGGTGCTTTTATTGATGAAGGAAACCAAATAACTGAAAAGGCGAAAAATATTGTCAATTCCAGAATCCGATATAAACTTGATAAATATAAACTCATTCCAAAACTTTTAGTAACTTGTAATCCTGCTAAGAATTGGGTTTATAGTCAATTTTATAGACCGAATAAAGATGGGACTTTGCCGATTTACAGGAAATTTGTGAGGGCATTAGTTCATGAAAATCCTTATATTTCCCCGTTTTATATTGAGAATCTAAATAAACTTGATCCAATAACAAAATCCCGATTGCTTCATGGGAATTGGGAATATGAACTTGATGAATATGTTCTGATAGGATATAATGAAATCGCAAATATTTTCACGAATAAAGATGTTCCTCAAAGTGTGGACTGGTATATAACCTGTGATTATGCTCGTTTCGGAAAAGATAAAACTGTGATTCTGGTCTGGAATAGTTGGCGAATCGAAGATTATAAAGTGATGGATAAATCTTCTATCCCTCAAGCAATTGCCGAAATAGAAAAATTTATGTCAAAATATGCTGTAACTGCAAATCGGGTAATAGTTGATGAAGAAGGTGTGGGATCAGGAGTTGTGGATGTGCTTAGATGTCAGGGATTTGTGAATTCTGCTACTCCGATAAAAGTAAGTGGTGAAAAAGAAAATTATGCCAATCTGAAAGCACAATGCTATTTTCGGTTTGCCGAAAAAGTAAATAAAGGAGAAGTTTATTTTAAAACCCATGATATTAATCTTATCGGAAAAGTTGTTGAAGAACTTGAACACTTGAAACGCAAAGACCCGGATAAGGATGGAAAACTTGCCATAATGGGAAAAGATAAAGTCAAAGAGGAAATCGGCAGATCACCCGATTACTCAGATGCAATGATGATGCGGATTTATTTTGATATTAAAAAACATAGGAGATTTTTGATATGAAAAGAAAAGATTTAATACAATCAATCAAAAATAAAAGACCATCTTTTTTTAATGGAATTAAATCAGTTTCGAGTTTAGAATTTTTATATATAGCAGATAAAAATGTGATTATTGACAAAAATAATAAAGTTGTTAAGTGGTGTGATGCTCGAAGAAGTAAATTATATATGTTTTGGCAAAGAATAAAATATAAAATATTTGGGAAATTATAAGAAAGTTATGTTCTTAAATATATTTTTTATTAGAAAAAGATTATTATCTTTGTAGTTCATGGTATTTAGTTTAATTAAACAACCCTGCCTTAAATCCAATAGACCGGTCCATAAGGTAGGGTTTTTTATTAATACTAATAGGGATAGTCATTTATTAAGTCATTACTTTTGGCACAGCTTTATAAAATAGTATTAACCTAATAATTAAAAAAATGCCAGACTTAGTATGTGATTGCACAGTTGCAACTCCCCTGGAAATGACTGCTTTCCCAAATAATTGTGGAGCAGAAGATTATGCACATCCTTTTCTTTTATTGTTTATGAAACCTGAAGGAACAATTACTGGCTGTTCGGGTGATGGCCCAACGGTTGCACAAATTCAGGCAGCACAAGCATTGGGTGATGAGAACAGAATAATCGTTGTCGGCCCAATAACCAATGGAGTAAGGGCAGAATCAGAAAGACAGGAAGAAACTGGTGCAGATACTATTGATGGAATGACTAACGTCATATCACAAACAATTCAGCTAACAGGCAAATTGAAATTTCTGGATGAAGAAGTCAGAGAAGATTTGGAACAATTAAATTGCTATGATCGTCTGCGTATGTGGATGATTTCAAGTACAGGCTGGCTTTTCGGCGGATGTGCCGGATATAGTGTTGCGAATTTTATATCAGCATTACTGATGGATGGATTCGGAACAAGGGCTTATATCCCGTTGGATTATAAATTCAGAGCACCAGGACATGATCCTGCATTACAAGATGCTGATTATTTGACATTAGTGAATCCGTAAATAGATGATATTAACCGATCAGGAAGTGATCGAACTTATTGAACATCCTGCGAACTCTGATGCTATTCAGACAGCTTCAGAGTTACAGGATATTCATAAAGTTCATGTGAACGGAAAGGGTTATAAGGATTATATTCGTCAAATAATTGGTTATGAGAATAATGAACAATATGCCCGAAAAAAAGAACTCTCCGAATGTGGAACTATTTTCCTGACTAAAATAATAATTGATCAACAAAGTCGCTGGCAAAATGTCAAAGGCACAAAGAAATACTACACTTTTGCCAAAGCTGCCAGAAAAGAAAAAGAATTCGATAAGGTACTCTCCCAAGTTTGGAAAAATGAATCCATAGATTATTTTATTAATGAATTCGTAAAAGATGCCCTTTATACAGAATTTAACGGATTTGTGATTGGGGAACTTCCGCAAGTCGTAAAAAAAGAAAAAAATACTTACGAGATAAAAGATGGAATTTCCCAACCTTTACAAGATAAATTAAAACCTTATCTTATTTTCCGGCCAATTGAAACAATTGTTGATTTTGTTTCTAAAGGAAATAAAGTTGAATATATTATAATAGATTGGGGAGAAGAAGAACGGGATACACAAAAAAACGCAAATCCTGAAAGTGGTTCTGGTACAACAGTTCAACTTTACAGAATTCTTGATGATAATTCAGATAGAATTTTTGAAAAAATAAAAGGAGTAGTTTCTCTTTCTACAAAATATCCTCTAATTCCAAATAAACTTGATTATGTTCCTGCTGTTCAGATTTCCATATTTCGTGATGATGTACTTATTGATGAAGTGAAAACTTCCCCGATACGTCAATCTATTCCACTCTTAAAAACTTATCTTACAAATTGGGCAGAACATGTGATAACTTGTATTCTTCATTCACATCCCATTTATTACCAAATCGGGCAACAATGTAGATTTGAAGATAAAGATGGAGCTTGTCAAAATGGAATTATAAGTTATGCAATAGACGGAAAACCGAAACCAAAAAATGTCCTGGATGTAAAGGAGTAGGAGGGAAAGTTAATAAAGATGCATCAATAGCATTAATTTTGCCACAGGTTGATGATGAAGGCAAGCCTTATGATGTGCATAATGTTGCCGGATATGTAGAACCTCCCGTAGAAACCTTAAAACAACAAATAGCAGAACTTCGCTGGTTGGAAGAAAATATTTTGCTTTCAGGAACAGGAATGAATAAAATGGCAGAAACACAGATTGAAAAAACTGCCACAGAAGCAGTATTAAATTGGAAACCACTTGAAAAAATAATCGGTGATATTCTGGATAATATAGAATATATTGAAACTGCAATAACAAATATAATAGGTAAATTATATTTTGGGAAAACGTATGAATCCTGCCAGATAAGCTATAACCGGAATCTTAATCTTCGGGATGAAAATACCGTTCTTATAGAAATCGAACAAGCCAAAAAAGCAGGAGCAAGCAGTTCTTATGTGAAAACCTTGCATAATGAATTGATTTATTCCCGTTATCAACATAATGAAATTGATCTTGAAAGAAATCTTATTCTTGCAGAACTTGAACCTTTTATTGGTTATACACCTGAAGAAATGCAGAAATATTGCAGTGATTGGGTTGATCCAGATGCGATAAAAATGAAAATTTATTTTAATGATTATATTACCCGTTTTGAAAATGAACATGGGAAAGTAACGGAATATCAAATAAATAAAGACCTCAATAAACGTATAAAAGCCATAAAAGGATTTCTTGATAAATATAATAAGGAAACTAAATTGTCAGATCAGGATCAGTAAATTCCTTCATAGTTATGCCGAATGCCCTGGCTATCAATCCTAAAGATTTAAAAGTAACATTATAATATTTATTTTTTTCTATCCGGTAAATTTGATAAGGATATAGTCCTGCCAGAAAAGCAATATCATCGTGAGTATATTTGTGTTTTTCCCTGAGATTTTGACAATTTTTTGATATGATTTGCATATTATATTGCTGATTATTCCATTTTTCATTATCAGTAGGTGCGTCAATTTCTCCTTCCAGTCCAAGATAATTTCCTGGTTCATTCCAATTTTGTTTCATTTTTAAATATGAAAAATAACACCTTCTCAGGAACTTTTATTATTATTAATAGGACAAAGATAAAAACTTAATTATAATTTTACGAAAATTTTAAATTATGCCTATTGTTTATAGAATTAATCCCAAATCGGGAGAAAAGACAAAAGTTTTTATCCAGGATGCCTTATGGACAAGGATGAAAAAAAGACCAAATGTATTCAAATCTCAGTTTAACTTTGAACCGATTCCTAAAACATCTCCGATTTATTCAAGTATCTCAAAAGAAAAACAAGCACATGATGATCTTGGTGATGTTAGACCTAAACAAGCAAAACCACCTGAATATACTGAAAATGATTATCGAAAAGATTTGGATATCGCAAAATTATCTTTAAAAGAAGGGCAAAAAGAAGATGCAAAATTCTTTTTTGAAAGAGCCTATAATTTTAAGAAATCCGCTTATGTAAAAGGACAAATTAATAAATTATCATGAAAAAAGCAGTTCCAATAGATAAAGACGGATGTACTATTGGTGGTATAAAAAATTTTACCGATAATCAATGGGAGATGATGGTTTACACTTATGGTAAAAAACTCAGATGGGTTTTAGTAGAAGAAGAACCAGAAATCAATCATGAGAGAAAAACACAAGAAGAAATTATCTTTGATAAAGAAAAATTAGAAGAATATACAAAACATGAATTGATTGAAAAATATGGACTTTCAGAAGAATTAATGAAAAGTACAAAATCAGAAATAATCGAAATAATAAATGAATAAGTAGCACTTAAAACGCAGTAATTATGGAAGATAAAAATGTTGAGTTGCTGGCAACTTTGTTTGATAAAAAGCCAGAGGAAATCAAAGAGTTCATTGAAAAAGATGAACTTGCTGGAATAATAACTGAATATAAAGAGAAACATAAAATCTTTACCAACGAAGAACTTACCCAAAAAATAGATAACGTGAAACGTGAAGCTATTGATGTATTGGGTAAAGATGGGAAATCGTTACCTTCTCATATTTATAATATTGCCAAAGGCAATGCATTTGAAAAAAAAGAAAAAGAAATTGCAGCAACTCATGGCATTGAAAAATGGGAAGACATTGATGATCTTATCAAACAGGTCGTGGAAAAAGAATCGGATAAAGCTCCCGATACTGTTGAAAAAGATAATCTTATTGAAAAATTAAAGAAAGAGTTGTTAGGTGCTGATGAAAAAGAAGCTACAGCAGTTGCAAATGCAAAAGAAGGATATGATAAAGAATTGGTTGAGGGAGAAATTGATGCAAATGTATTAGCTGTTCCAATAAATAAGGAAGATGAAGAAAAGTTGGAAAATCAAAGGAGAGTGCTTAAAACTATGTTTAAGGATGTATATACCTTTGAACGCAAAAATGGCACAACGGTTGTATTAAAAGATGGTGAACCAATCATAAACAAGGTTGGCGATCCTGTACCACTTAAAGAAGTAATGAATGATTTTGCTCCTCAATGGGTGGATTTAGAAGTACCTATTGGTGGGAGGGGTAGTAGTCCTATCAGCGTATCGGGAGGAAAAGGATTGGCAAATATCAAGAATATGAATGAACTTGTTGAATATGCCAATTCAAAAGACATTGAAGAAGGTTCAGAAAAATTCCTTGCATTAATGCAGGAAGTCCAGGAAAAAAATCCCGATTTCAAAATGTAAAAAATGGCACTTGGAAATTATCTTGATTCTGTATTGCTTGCAGCAGTCGGAATCATGGACAAAAAAATTAACGGAAAAGAATTACGTAAACCGGAATATGGTGCTTTAGATGCGTTTTTAACGAAACGTAGTATGTTAATTCCAACTCATAAAGAGATTTGGAAATCCGAAGCGCAAACACTAACAGCAAAATATCTTGAACGTGATGCCAGAGCAATTGGAAATGCAAGAAGTTGTACGCCTGATTGTGAACTTCGTGATTCAGGAACTCTGGATATTTCATGGGAAACTTATTCGCAATGTGTAACAACAAGTGTGAAAGTTTTTGAAAATAATGAATATTCCAAAGTTGAGGCTTTTGCTAATGATCTGTATAATGCTTTTATGGATATATATGCTGCAATCGAACAAGATTGCGTAGATTATCTGGAAGCAAACAGAACAACATTGCAGGGATTGAGAACTCTTAATATCTGGAATGCTGCTGCTGATATAATGGAAGTCGCAAATGCTGACCGTGATAATTATCTTAATTATATTAAGACTGAATTATTGGCACAACGTTATCGCGGAACATTGCTTGATGTTCATAGCGTCAATCTTTGGGCTATGTATCGTCAGCAATTTGCACAAGGAGCTTCAAATGATGAGAATCTGAAATTCCAGTTTCCCGGATTCCAACATTATATGACACTCTTTGCTGATGCTTCCGGCTATTTTGGAACTTCTTATATTATTGAAGAAGGTGGAATTGCAGTTCTTGATTGGATTCCTTTCCTTAATCGTAAAGGACAGATTGCTGAATCAGGGCATGTCTGGACTACAATGAAAGATCAATTCGGCTATCCATTTACATGGGCAGTACATATTATAGATGATTGTATGGATACGTCATTCGGTCATACGGGAGATATGCGTGGTGCGACACAAGATTATGTAAGAACATATGAGATTTCCCTTGACTTATCCCTGAATCATGCACCTATTACTGTGGCGGGAGAAACGCCAATCCATAAATATGGATTATTGAATGCATAAAAGATATATGCTTAATTAAGAAGGGATTAGAAATAATCCCTTTTTTTTTATTAATAATAATACTTATCTTTGAACATTATTAATCTAATAATTTAAAATTATGGAAAACAAAGGATGTTCACAAAACAAAGAATTTGATGCCGTAATTAATAATATTGCTAAAGGCATTAGCGAAATCGGGGAATGGAATAGTAATGTTAGAGAGAAAATTCGAGAAATTGGCGGATTTGAACAAAATCTATCATCAACAGATGATGAAAAAAAATCAGATCAATTATCTTATATTGGAAGATTAAAAGCAGAATATGAAAAAATAGGTGCTTTAATTATTGATATTAAAACAATAGATGATAATTTAAACCGATTATTTTGATTTAGAAATGTGAAATATCTGATAGGCATATACACGAATCAGGTTAAATCTTATTGTGATAAGCGATTTTTCGATAGAATCAAAGAACTTGATTGTGATTATATTGTAGTGGATAATTCCAGACTTTTAGGTTATATTGATAAATTAGGAAGAATGGGAATCCAGAATTCTATCTGGGCTGATATTCCTGAACAGCCAAAACGTACTCAATTCTTGAGAAACGTAACAATTTCAGCAAATATTATTAGGGATTATTTTCTCAAAAGAGATTATGATATTCTTTTTATAATAGAAAGTGATGTACTTGTACCTTTGAATATTCTTGAATTATTTGATCAGGCGATTAAAAAAGCAAAAAATTGGGGAGCAATCGGAGGAATTTATTATCGCAGTTTTCATGATTTTCGTAAAGCAGGAAAAGATTTATTAGAAAAAACACATCATGTTTTGTCCGGTTGTACTATTTACAAAAGGGAAATGATTAAAATGTTTGAATTCAGATATGATGCAAAAGCAAATATTGGAGCATTCCCTGATGCATGGATGGCAGTAGATATAGGCAAAGCAGGGAAAAATATGTATAATTATTACAAAATTGTTTGCAGGCATTTCAAGAACAGATATGGAAGAAAAGGTCATGAAGAATTATGAGGCTTCGCTGTAATAGATGTTTAAAAGAATTTGATGTTATTGGGAGAATAAGAAAAGATGGTTGTAAAGGTGCATATGTTGTGGTTTCGAGAGATAAAATAAGAAAAAAAGCAATAAATTGTCCTTTTTGTAAAACTCATAATATACGACCATGCAGGTAAGCGTTTGCCTTGTTCCTTTCATGAATGATAAAAGATTTATCAAACTTTTTGAATTAGTCAGAAAAGCAGAAAAGGTAGATTTTGAAATTATAGTAATTGATAATAATCCCTCATCTCATTTTGAGTGGATTTCCAAAAAACTTGGGATGAAATATTATCATAATAATAATACAGGTCAGCTTGCAGGAGCAGTGAATATGGCTGTTTCTATGTCTGAAGTGGAATTCTTTATTTATTTATGTACAAATCATATTCGTATTTTTAGCAATGATTGGCTTTATTATATGGTTAGGCAAATCAAAAAATATGATATAAGATATGTGATGGGAGGAGATATAAGAGCTTTTAAAAATGCAAATCACATACAAGGTGGCATATATATAGCAAGAACAAAATGGCTTAAAGAACATCCTTATTCAAAAACATTTCCTTTTACATATATGGATGTTGAAATTTGCAAACAAATAGTAAAAGATAAAAAAAAGATGTTTCGTATTCCTTTAATACATAGTTCTATGGGATTATGGAATAGGCGTTCTCATGATACAAATAGAGTAACAAGAAGAATAAAAATAGTTCATTCTTCAACAATTAATAAATTCTCATACTAATGAAAATACCTGATAAAATTGAATTACTTGGAAGTGTCATAAAAACTGTTTATGATCAACAAATACTTGAAGAATTTAAACATTTGGCTCAATGGAATATTAATTTTAATGAAATAAGACTTAAAAAAAGACATGAAGATAGAAATTTAGATAATAATTGTCTTTTTGAAAATTATATTCATGAATTAGTTCATGCAATGTTAGACAAATTAAAATATGGAAAATTAAGTAGTGATGAGCAATTTGTAGAACAATTCGCTAATTTATTAGTTCAGGTTTTAAAACAATTAAAATAATGGCTAAAAGATTAAAGAAGAAATTCCTTTATGCGACAATAAAACGTGGCAAAATAAAAGTAACTTCCAAAAAACAATTACAATTGCTTAATGCAAGAAAATTGCCTTATACAGCAGTTTATAGACGTTCAGATGGGAAAATAATTAAAATCAGAAAAAATGTAAAATGAAATATCTTTACATAACCCACATCTGGAATGAAATAGATTATCTTCCTTTAAAAGTCAAATGGTGCAAGGAAAATGGATTAGATATTTACATTCTTGATAATATGAGTGATGATGGAAGTTGGGAATGGTTAATAAAAAATAAAATTCCATCTGAAAGAATAGATACAGCAGGACAATTCCATTTAGGAATTCTTCAAAAAGCTACTGATAACGCAATAAAAAGAATAAAGCCTGAATGGGTGATTTATTTAGGAATGGATAGTTTTGCCATGACTGAAAATAAATTATGTGATGAAATAACTCAGACTTCACAAAAAGGATATAATATTATTCAAATGACCTGGGGAAATATGCTCAATATTGGTGAATCAAGAAATAAATTTGATCCTTTTAATACTTATTTTTATTATGCATCTATAAGACAAAAAATAAGATTAATATGGAAATATCATTCGTTATGCAGATTATTTGCTGATGAAATAATATATCCCAAATCCCCAAAAGTTTTGAATTTGAAAGGCATAATATTAAATTATGGAAATACAAAACCATTAAACCAAAGGAAAGAAACATTAAGAAGAAGAAGAAAAGCATGGAAAAAAGGACTTACAAAAGGTTGGGGAACGCATTATCTTACTTGGGTAAAAATAAATTGGACTTGGGATGCAACAAAAGTACCAGATATAAGAAAATCAGGATATTATAAGTATATTCAAAAACTTCAAAAATTATGAAAATTAAACAAATTTTAACATCAGGATCAGTTATATTTTTTCAAAAATCAATGATGGAGAAATATAATCTGAATCCTTATAAATCAATTCATGAACCTGCACTTTTTATGGGTTGTTATAATTCAAAAGATATTAATCGAATTTATAGACATAAATCATTGGCTGTTATTTTTTGGACAGGGGCAGATGCAATGAGATATTTACAAAGTCCTAATATTGCAGATTCTTTAAGAGCTTCTCACATAAAACATATTGCTCAATGTGAATATATTGTAAGAGATTTGGATCGGGTTGGGCTAAAATATAAAAGATTAAATATATCAACTTCAAATTATAAAAGAAATCCTATTCCTTTAGGAAAATCAGTATATATATATTATGGTGGAAATGATGCAGCTTTTAAGAATTTTTATAATTATCCCTTATTTATTGAAATTTCAAATGAATTAAAAAATATTCAATTTATAAGTGGATATAGGGGAAAATTTAAACCAATAGAAATGCCCGCAGTTTATGAAGAATGTTTTATAGGATTAAGATTAACACCACATGATGGAATACCTCATACGGTAATTGAAATGGGCATGATGGGAAGAAAATGTGTATGGAATGAGCCATTTCCAGGATGTTATCAATGGAAAAATAAACAAGATGTAAAAAATGCAATTCT
>Ga0114925_10000078_pt1 | contig 33104 bp, 25 predicted proteins | sample SumtaG_2_FD_87287 | JGI IMG/M metagenome (GOLD analysis project Ga0114925, IMG submission 87287) | Deep subsurface microbial communities from Indian Ocean to uncover new lineages of life (NeLLi) - Sumatra_00607 metaG | ecosystem: Environmental > Aquatic > Marine > Oceanic > Sediment | place... | reverse complement strand
TGAAAATTGTATAATTCATTAGTTAATAGCTTTTTTTCTGCCTTGGAAGCTTCCAATTCAGCTATTTTTTGAGCTATTTCATTAAAAAGAGCTTCAAAATCTTCTCTATACTTATAGAAAATCGCATCATCTTCATCCTTAAATAATAAAGTAATGGATGTCCGGGCAATGCCACCTCTGCGCTCTGGATCTTTCCATTCAACATATTTTACTAAGGCCTTTAAATTGAGAGAGGGGAATGGAATTATTATCAAATTTTTAGGTATGATATCTTCCTCTCCTGTGAGAAGTGTTATCGTTTTAATACTGATGAGCATCCGTCTCTCTAAGCCCATATCTGTCGGAAACCAAATCTTTGGATCTGGCCCCAAAACGTCATCAAACTCGGTATAAACGATTCCTTTTAAAATTTCGCTAATCATATTAAACAATATTAATTCAGTAATTTAAATAAATTTTAACTAATTATTTTGATACTTTATTACAATATTATTCAGCCATATTTAATTAAAAACGTTTCAATATTAGTTCTTTTTTGATTCAAGTAAAGATTTTGCTATTTTATAAAAAGCTAATTCAACATTAGCACCGGTTAATGCAGAGGTTTCGATATATTCTAAATTCAGCTCATCTGCGAGTTTTTCCGCACCCTCTTTTTTAACATCTCTTTCTTCAACTAAATCATTCTTATTTCCTAATAAAAATCCATTTAATTTCTTTCCTTCTTCAATATGTTTTACAATATCTTTGTACCAATTATAGCTGTTATTGAAAGAACTGAATTTTGTTAGATCAAAGACTGAAAATAACGCTTCTGAGCCTTGGTAAAAGTGTTTCCGCATCTTTTTAAACTTTTCTTGACCCGCAATGTCCCAGATCACAAGTTGAACTAAAATATCTCCCACAAGTATATTCTTCTCCGAGATATTCACACCAATCGTAGGCATATAAGTTCTCTTAAAGGCTCTATCCGAAAATCTTAAAACTATCGAAGTTTTGCCGACTTCTGGGTCACCACAAATCACGATTTTAAATCTATAATCATAATCTTCAGGAAGTTCTGATTCTTCTTCTTTAAAGGCTTCGATTTCATCAGGAGATAATTCTTTATTACGGTATTCTTCTAAGAGATCTTCAGTACATTCTTGAAATTTTAGAATTACATCTTGAATAACTCCTTTATCTGCCTTTGAAACTTCTACTTCAAGAATTTTTTTAGCGCATTCATCAAATTCTAGTTCAAGATCTTTGATATATTTATAAAAAATGAGATCATCATACTCATTAAATAGTAAAGTAATCACACTTCGACCTATTCCTCCCCGTCGAGATTCATCATTCCATTGAAGATATTTTACTAATCCTTTCTTTTTTATAGATGTAAATGGGACAATAATTAAGCCTTCCGGGATTTCTTCTTCACCAGTAAGAAGAGTTACCGTTTTAATACTAATACGCATCGTGGCATTCTCATCAAAATCCTTAGGAATCCAAACTTCTGGATTTGGGCCTAGAACATCATCTATTACAGTATAAATTATACCATTTATCAGTTTGTTTGCCATGTTAAACAAATAAAATTAAATAGTAAAAATAAACTCTAACTAAAATCTTTTTAATTTAAGGACAGTTTTTAATCTAAGGATTGTTTTTGTAATTTCATGAAATGCCTCTTCTACATTTTCACCCGTCAAGGCAGAGGTTTCAAAATATTTTAAATTGAAATCCTTAGATAGTTTTTGTGCTTCTTCTTCATTTATTTTTCTCTCATCGGTTAGGTCATTCTTATTACCTAAAATAAATCCTGTTACTTTAAACATGGTCGTTCCAATAGATTTTTTAATATCTTGATACCATTTTGAGATACTTTTAAAAGTGTTCTCCCTTGTTAGGTCAAAAACCAAAAAGAGACCTTCTATACCCTTATAGAAGTGAGTCCGCATTTGGTCAAACTTTGCTTGTCCTGCTATATCCCACAATACTAATAAGATATTTTTCTCTCCGATTCTCACGACCTTCTCAGAAATATTTACGCCTATTGTGGGCATATATTTTCTCTGAAATGCGTTATCAGTAAAGCGTAGGACGGTAGAGGTCTTTCCGACGGAGGGATCTCCGACTACTATGACTTTGAACCTATAATCGTACAACAATTTAGGTTCTTCTTCTTTAACAGGAAATGCTTCTGCGTCATCTCTTACAACTAACTCTCTTTTACGCATTTCTTCTAATAATTTAATAATATCTGCTTGAAGTGTTTCCATTACAGGAAGTATTTCTTTATTATCTGACTTTGCTGCTTCAAGGTCTCCTATCTTCTGTGCTGCTTCATCAAATAGTACTTCAAGATCATTCTTATATTTGTAGTAAATAACATCATTTTCTTCTTTAAATAATAATACTATTGAAGATGTACCAACACCGCCTCTACGTGTTTCATCGTCCCATTGAATATATTTTATCATACCTTTTAAATTAATAGAAGGAAATGGAATTATGACCAAATTCTTTGGAAGTACGTTCTCTTCTCCAGTAAGTAAAGTTATAGTTTTAATACTTACAAGCATCCGTATGTTTTCGGGCAAATCTGGAAGCCATAACTTAGGGTTTGGTCCTAAAATATCATCAAACTCACAAATCAAGATCCCCTTAATTAATTCACTAATCATAATCAACACAAATACTTTCGCAGTAATTAAATATTTATTAAATTCTTTATAAAAATGTTATTAAATTCTTGATTTAAGAAGGTCTTCAGCAAGTTTATGGAAAGCAGATTCCACATTCTCACCCGTCAATGCGGATGTCTCAAAGTATTCAAGATTCAGCTCGTTTGCAAGTTTCTCAGCATCTTCTTTCCTAATTACAATCTTATCCGTTAAATCATTTTTATTACCTAAAATAGAACCGATTAAAGTCTCAGTATTATCAGCGTTATTCATTAAATCTTGATACCATTTAGAAATATTATCTAAAGATTCTTGTGTAGTTAAGTCGAAAACTAATAAAACTCCTTCAATTCCTTGGTAAAAGTGCCGTCTGGTTGTTTCAAATTTACTCTGCCCAGCTATGTCCCAGATAACGAATTGGACGAGTGCATTTTCGAATAAGAAGCTTTTCTCGACTATATTAACACCAATAGTTGAAATATAAGTTCTCTTGAAAGCATTATCAGTAAACCTTAAAACTGTTGAGGTTTTACCTACTTCTGGATCGCCACATACAAGAATCTTAAATACATATTCGCTTCCTTTCCCTCCTTTCTTAAAGGTTTCTGGAAATTCTGCAGCTTTTTGAGTGGATAATTCTGCGCTCCGTAAATCCTCTAAAACATGTTCCATTTCATTACTTAGTGCTTTTATACTATCGATTATAATTTCTTCAGCTGTTTTAGAAAGCTCGAATTCAGCAAATCTTTGGCTATATTTATCTAAAATGGTTTCAAAATGTTGTATATACTTATAAAAAATCACATCATCAGCCTCATTAAATAAAACAGAGATAACTCCTAAACCAAAACCGCCACGATAATTATCATCCTTCCATTCAAGATATTTAGCCAGAGTTTTTATGTTCTGTGAGGGAAAAGGTATGATAGATAAGGATAAAGGAATTTTCCGTTCTTCTCCAGTCAGCATTGTAATACATTTAACACTAATCGACATCTGAAGATTATAGTCCACTTCCCCATTTGTATCTGGTTTATGGCTCAAAATCGGGACTGGCCCCTTATCATCAAAAAATTTAGTATAAACAATCCCCAGTATAATTCTTTTTTCCTTTTTTTCCACAATTAATTATAAACCTAACTAAATTTATAAATTAATTATTATGAAATATAAATTCAAGTTCATGATCTTCCGATTTCAAATCTAATCTAAAAAAAATCGAGAATGATATTAGGAAATTTTAAAGATTATTTCTTTTAAATCTCTTTTCGGAATATGCATTATCTTTTTTTCATCTTTCCAATATTTAAAGGAATCCTTCCAAGGTTCCATAACTGATTGTTCATCGGGAAATCCCAGACTTATTACATGTTTTATTTCGTAATTTTCAGGTATATTAAGAAGCGTCCTAAGTTTTTTACGATCTATGGACCCCATCCAACACGTTCCTAAACCAAACTTTACCGCACCAAGTAAGATATTTTCAACAGCACCTCCCTCTTCGGAGTCTGCGATCTTTTTTATATCCATATTTACAAGAACTATGATATAAGCAGTTGGTCTTCGTCCCTCTTCAGGAACTCTTTGTTTAATTGGAAGCCATCCAGCCCATGCTAACAAGGGAAAGACTTTTTCTCGCATTTCAGGCGTAACAATTATAATATATTCAAGGCTTTGAACATTATTCCCCATCGGAGCAACTCGAGCGTAATCAATAAGTTTTTTCATAATATCAATAGAAATAGGATCTTGCTTGAATCTTCTTATTGTTCTTCTTTTATAAATTGCTTCTTCAATATCCATATTTAATAACCGTTCGCCAGCAGGTACATTCCCTAAAAATAACAGAATGTTAGAATTATAATATTAATCTTTAATTTGCTCCAAAATTGAGATAATTCTGTAAATTACAGTACGACCATGATATGGAATATTTGGGTCCTGCGAAAGATCGCTAACAAGGTACATCACATTACTCGCAATTACTCCAGCCGTCTCATTTTCGGTTTGCATTATTCTAATGCTCTCTTGCGCAACTCTTTTTATGTTTCTGGGCACGCTACGGTCACTTAACATACCATTTAATAGAATTTCGACATTTTTAAAGTCTTTCTCAATTTCTTCAGAAAACTTGTTCCTCGGCATTAAAATAATCTCACCTAATTTATAGTTTTCAGCCAAAAAGAGGTTTATTTTTAAAATATTTAATAAAATATAATTTTTTTGTTTTGTATTTTACTATTTTTTTTTGAAAAATTAGAAAATTAGTAAGGTTAATAAATACCGAATTTACGTATTTCCCTTTGAATTGTGGGAATTTCCTTATGAAAATCTTTAATTCGATTATCATATTTTCTGAAAAGCTCATTGAAATCGGAGACTTCTTCTTGGTTTATCTCTTTCACAAAATTATAAGAGATTTGCTGAAGTTCTTTAAAGATTTCATCAAATTTATCAGTGCTTTCTAAAAGATTAGGGTCGATATTTCTTCGCTGTTTCCTTGCCATATTATGCAACTTACCTCTAGGAACTCTAATCTTATCAATTAGACTATCACATTCGGAAAGAAATTTATAAGATTGCGCTTTATAATCGTCTTTCAATTTAAATTCAATGATTTCTGTTCTCCATGTATTAATCTTACCTGTCGCATATGTGTCGAAATTCAGAGAGATCGAATCTATTCCCTTTCGTACCAAGAATCTTAGAAAATCTTGGTCATCACTCGGTGCTTGCCCGCAGATTCCGACTTTTTTTCCATTTTCATGAGCTACTTCTATCAAGTGCCTTATAGATCGTCTAATTGCTTTGCTATTAGTGATATAATTATATTCTTTTGCGAGAGGAATTAATATGGCCTCATCTCTACTGACACCATAGGTAAGCTGAGTGAGATCATTCGAACCTATACTGAAACCATCATAATATTGGCAAAATATATCAGCGCATATAATATTAGAGGGTATTTCTGCCATGACATATACTTTTAATCCATCCGTTCCACCGTTTTCTGCACGGACTAAACCCTCACTTTCCATAATTTCTATTATTTTAGAAGCCTCTTCGGGTGACCTGTTGAACGGAATCATTGGAATTATATTTGTTAAGCCCCAATCCCTTGCTTTTTTGATAGCTTTTAATTCTAAGATAAAAGCGTTCTGGAAATCATCAGAACAATAGCGAGAGGCCCCTCTGAAGCCCATCATGGGGTTTGACTCATCTCCTTCATATATCCAGCCCCCCAGTAAATTATAATATTCATTTGTTTTAAAGTCCGAAAGCCTAACTACGCATTCCGCAATACTTCCATCAGATAATTCTTTCCATACAGCAGCAGCAATAGTAGCAATACCTTCAGTTAATTTTTCTACATAGAATTCTTCCTTATCTTCGTAGCCGTAAGTCAAATCATCAACTTTAGCTAAAGTTTCTTCTAAACGTTGTATTTCTAAGCTAAAAGGATCTTTATAATATAAATCACTCTTCTTAATTTGTTCGATTTTTTTCCTTTGTTCTTTTAATATATCAATTCTCAACAACAATGCTTCATAGTCTATTAATACATTAGGGTGAACTTGAGCCTCATCATTAATAATAAATTCCAATCTTGCTAAGCCAGTTCCATCAGGATGTTTACCAGAAGACAATGCGCCTTTTGGAATACCTAAATTAACTAATACTTTAGTTTTTGTACTTGGAAGTTGAGAGAATTCAATCGTATCAGAATCATATTCAACATCTTTTAACCATATTCTAGGTTCTCCTTCGCTACAATCAATAGTTACTGAATCTACTCCATCTCGCCATTTTCCTTTCATTGTCTGAATAATATTATCCGCACCTACAATTGAAGCAATATGTAACTCTCTTGAGACTATAGCCGCATGGCAAGTCGGCCCACCTCGCTCAGTGATTACACCCCCTAGATTTTGCATATATGATGTCCAATCTGGATTTGTTTCTTCAGTAATTAATATATCTCCTTCCTCTAATAAATGAGCATCATTAATCGTTTCAATTATCTTTATCTTTCCATAGCCAATCCTTCGCCCTATTGCAGTTCCATCATTTTCGACTAATAAGCCATCTTCTACAAGTTTATCAGGGTTTTCTAAAAGATAGAAGATTTCTTCAACATCTCCTTTTTGGCTATGAACGGTTTCTGGTCTTGCTTGAACTATATAAACTTTATCATTATTTGCTACGGCCCATTCGATATCCATATTTATGCCGTAATGTTCACGGATTTTAATTGCATAATCCGCTAAAATTAGAACTTGATTATTAGATAAGCAGTATACCCTTTGCTTTTTTTCAGGAACGGGGACCGTAATTGTTCCAATTTTTTGATTCGGATCAAAAATCATCATCTTTTCTTTCTTAACAAGTTCACGACGGATAATTCTTAATTTTTCAGGATTGTGCTTAAAGACTAGGAACTCATCACCTTTCTCGACACCTTGCACTATTAATTCTCCAAGACCCCATGTTGCTCTAATAGCTATAACATTCGAGTTACCACTATCAGGGTCCTCTGTAAACATAACCCCTGAAGTCTTTACTCCTCCAACACCCCCAGCCATTTCCTGAACGCCAACAGAAAGTTTAACAGAAAAATGATCGAATCCGGCCCTTTCTCTATACATTGTAGCTCTTGTGGTAAAAACTGAGGCCATATCCTTTAATATATATTCGAGGATTTCTTTTTCTCCAGAAATATTCAGATGGGTATCTTGTTGCCCTGCAAATGATGCATCAGGTAAATCCTCGGCTGTGGCAGAGCTTCTGACTGCAAAAGTAGAATCTTCGCCAATTCTCTCCAAAAGCTCTCTGTATGAATCCAATATTTCATCTGCTAGAGAGTCTGGAATTTTCGATTGTTCTATGATATATCTAACATTTGCGCATATTTTGTCTACTTCTTCAATTGCTCTTATATCATCCTTCTGTAATTCCTCTGAAATCCTCCTAATATCTCGTGCAATTAATTCTCTTAAAGTGATCTCTTCTTCTTTTATTGTATAATAATTCGTATCTAAGATATAATCAAATGCCTTGGCAGTTACAGCAAATCCGAGAGGCACGGGGATTCCAAAGCTCAATAACTCTCCTAATGATGAATTCTTCCCACCAACAAGCGGGACATCTTCCCTTCTAAGATCATCAAAAAATTTAATGTATCTATAATCGTACGTGCTCATTCTAAATCACAAATCAATATTATAAAATTATGTTTACTTTCTTCTCGATTAATCTTAAAAAATTTTTAAAAAAAATAAATCTTGCTAATCGATTTATAAATAAAAGTTCTAAACTTGATTTTTTATTCAATTTTATATTCTATTTATCGATTAAACTGTTTAGCAGGTAATTATACATCTCCCGATTAAATGGAAATTGTTAATCCCTCATTGTTGAATTTTACAGTATCCTCTTTAATTTTCTCACCCTTGTCATAAACGAGATATCTAATATTTTTCCAACTAACGCTGAAATTCCCCTTTAACTTAGACAAGGTTAGCTTAGATTCATTTTCATTATACTCACACTTAATATCTAAAATATAATATATATCTTTTTCCATATAATCCATTGAATCGCCATCATCTTCGTAAACTAAAGTTGTTGAGCTAGTACCGTTTTCTCCTTTATATATTTTTAATATTAATGTTTCAATCGATGTTTGACCGACATATTCAATAACAGGTTGAGAAGGGATAATGGCACCTTTACGAATAAAAATTGGAATATCTTGAAGTGTAATTGGTATTATGTGCTCACTATTTCCCTTAAATTCTTGAAGTGTCCAGTAATTAACCCAAGACCCTTCCGGTAAGTATATTAATTTATTTTTAATATTTCTTTTATCAATGGGCACAATTAAAATATCCTTACCTAAGAAGAACAAATCTTGGTGTTTCTTGTCAAAACAACTCTCGTCTTTAGGTGTGTGATAAAATAATGGTCGAATTATTGGAATTCCCTTCTTATGATATTCATAGAAAAGACTATACCAGTAAGGAAATAGCTCATATCGCAATTCAATATATTTCTTTGAAATTTCTTGAGCTTTTACACCATAAGAAAAAGGATCTTGTTGCCTTGTTGCTAAAGCAGTATGAACTCTACAAAAGGGATAAAAAACACCAGTTTGAATCCATCTTATAAATTGCTTTTTATCCCGCAAAATGTATTTAAGAATCCCGGCAAAGCCACCAACATCGCTTCCTACAAATGATTGGGCAGACAAATTCATATTCAATAGCATTCGAATGGCTAAGGTAATATTCTTCCAATTTGTCCAATTATCTCCAGTCCAAATGGCCGCATATCTTTGTACACCACTGTATCCAGATCTTGTCAATATAAATGGGCGTTTATTTGGTCTAAACTTCTTGAAGGCATTCCAAGTTGCCCAGGCTTCGCACAGACCATATATATTTTTCCCGTCATCATGAGGAGTGTGCCTTCCTTGATCGTCAAAATACATATCTTTAGAATGTAATCTCTTAAGCCATGACATGATCGGGTTAATGCTTAGTGCGGGTTCGTTCATATCGTTCCAAATACCCTCCAATCCTAAATCAAAGTAAAATTTATGCTTTTCAGCCCACCATTCTCTAACCTCTTCTCTCGTAAAGTCCGGGAAATTCGTTAATCCAGGCCAAACTAGTCCAATAGAAGGCTCACCGTTAGCTTTTGGTGTATAATACTTATTTTCAATTAACTCTTGATAAATATGGTAATTTTCATCAATTTTTATTCCAGGGTCAACTATACAGACTGGATTAAAGCCATCCTTTTTTAATTCATCCATTAAACGTATCGGATCAGGAAATCTTTTTTTATTAAATGTAAAACACCTATATCCATCCATATAATGAATATCAAACCAGATTACATCACATGGGATTTTATTTTTTCTGAATTTAGAAGTGATTTCTCTAATTTCCTTTACATTTTTATAGGAATAACGACATTGGTGATATCCAATTGCCCATTTTGGGGGCATCTCCATTCTACCTGTCAACTCGGTGTAAGTTTCTAATATGTTATCAATAGAAGGTCCATAAATAAAATAATAATTTAAATCTCCTGTTGCTGCATCAAAATAATATTCTGAGTGGTTATTTTTACCCATATCAAATGCTGTCTTCGAAATATTATCAAGAAAAATAGCATAAGCGATTCCATCACTTAAACTTATAAAAAATGGATGATTTTGATACATTGGATCTATATTTCCTTTATATGGAAAATCCCTTCCATGCATTTCCATAAATTCGCCTCTCTTATCTAATGGTCCGGTTTTTTCTCCAAACCCAAAGAAATGGTCTTTATTTCGTATTTTTTTATAAGATCTCACATTAGAGCTTTTTAAACTATAACAAGCGCCTAAACCATCATTACTATCTTCACATAAAGAGATCTCTTCATTGTTCTTAACCTTAATTAGAACTTTATATGGATTCTTATATATTTCAATTATCAAATCGTCAGTTGTTATGATTATTTTATCAGAACTTTTTTCTACCTTATATGATACATCAGACCAATTTTCTAACGGCTTTATAACAGCATAAGAATGATCTAAATCAAATTCTTTTGGAGTAATTATAAATCTAATTAATTTAGAAGAATATATCAAAATTTTTCCCTTTCCATTATCAAATTGAAGCGATATGCCTCGGGGAATTTCTTCTATATCAATTATGTTTCCAACAGTTTTATAATTTTTTTTCCCTTGTTTTGAAATCTTAATCGACCCTACTTAGTTTTATCAAATTCTTATTCTTATCAATATTACTTAAGCTATAAATCTATGGTTCAATACAAAAATAGTAAATATCTTGAGAATATAGGTTTAAATCTTTCAAGAATTCCGTCCCAATTATTTAATAAATTAAAATAAATTGTTGCAATTTTCAAAAAATAATAATGGACGATGAAAACTCTAAATATGTAAATAATTATATTTAGATTGGGAAAAATAGGAAAATCTTTTTTATATCTATTAAATATAGATAAAATGTTATATTTTTTGTAGAAAATCAAATATAAAATCAGTAGGATAGAAAGATGCAAACTGCGGAAGCAACCTTTAAAATCTGTATTTTCGGAGATAGTGGTGTCGGGAAGACCACATTAACCCAAAGATATCTCACGGGTTCATTTAGAGTAGAATTTAAAAAGACTCTAGGGGCAGAAATTTTTGTAAAATATTTAAACGTTGAGAAGATCAGGGTGGTACTTCAGATCTGGGATTTTGGAGGTGAAGATATTTTTGCTGCGCTTCTACCTTGTTATGCCAATGGATCTTCTGGAGGTATCTTTATGTACGATATTACAAATAAGAGAAGTTTTGAAAAAGTAAAGATATGGCTTGATACTTTTAAAGGAGGGTTAATTGGAGAAGAAAAAAATATCCCCATTTTAATGGTGGGCTCTAAAAAAGATCAAGAAGAAAATAGAATTAATACTCTTGATGAGGCAATAGATGTTTTTAAAACTTACAACTTTTATGAGTATATAGAATGCTCTTCGAAAACTGGTGAAAATATAGAAAAAATATTCCAAATCATAACCAGAGCAATGATGAAAAATGTGGGATTAATCCCAAAAACTTAAATTATTATTTATATATATCAATTGTTATTTCTTTATCGATTTCTAACATTTTAATTATAATATCAGGAAGATTTTCACCCATATACTTAAAAAAGGGCTTTAAGTCTTCAATTCTACTGACAGGGGGCCAAAAATCATCCCAATGATGTGGAATTACGATTTTTGGTTTTAAAAGATCGATAATTTTGCCCCCTTTTATAGCAAGATGCTTAGCACTATTTCCAGCCAAAGGAGCTATAAGAATATCAATATTTTGATATTTTTTTAATGTTTCTTTGTCCTTTTCATAGAGGGATCCAAATGTAAAGACCTTTATATCTTTATAATAAATATAAAATCCGAAAACCTTTCCTTTTCGAAATCCTAATCCAAGTGGTTTTAATGATTTAATACTTTTCCGGAATTCTTTTGATTTCAATCTTGACCAAATAGTCTCAGCATCAAATCTTATATGTTTCAACTTTACAGATTCCACAGTAATATCATTGGAGATTTTTATCTTTTCAAAATAGTCTATTGGCTTTATATTGTTTTTACCTCTTTCTGAAAGAGCGTGTGTGTGATCTTCCATAATTTTTCCTTCTGCCCATCTTATCATATTGTTCTTGGCGGTTTCAGAACAATAAACAGGAATATCTAAGTTTTCTGCAAACCAGCCGGCGTCTGTACAATGATCAAAATGTCCATGAGTAATAAAAATCGCAGCTACATTTTTAATATCTTCCTGCTTTGTCTTTAATTTTGGATTTGCTTTTTTATTAATCTGGCGGTAAAAGAATGGATCAAAGAGCAATCTTGTTCCATTAAGATCTAAAATATAGCTTGCACAACCTAACCAAGTTATTTTAATTGTCATTTTTACTTAATTTTTTTTTATTTTATTTTATCGCACTTATAAATAGTCGGGGTAAAACAACTTTAAGAGAATTTGGCTCAGTTTCAAGTAAATATAAATCCTCAAATTTTTTAATAAAAGTTTCCTCCATCTCTTTTGGTAATAGAGTTAAAAATGGAACTAAAGCAGCTGCTTTCCAGTAATTAAACAATTCTTCTTCAGTGTTAAACTTCATTGAAGCATCATAAATTTCTATTGAAATGTTTTTATAATTATTTGCCTCTAAAAGCTTCTCTGTTTCTTTTTTTGAAAGAAATCTCCATGGATTAGTAAATTCTCTTAAATACTCTCTAAATTTTCTTTCCCTTGCCAATTTTGCTATAACAATAAAAATTGGAGTTAGTTTCTTTAAACCTGTTTGGATCAAAATCCTTCCATCTTTTTTTAAAGATTTATAAATTAGCTCGTACATTAATTCAAGATTTTTAATCCAATGTATTGCGGAGTTAGAAAATACAGCATCAAATTGATTATTATAATTAATTTCAAGAGCATTCATGCAGACAATTTCAATATTGGAAATTATATATTCCTCCAAATTTATTTTTGCTTGTTCACATTGATCTTCTGAAATTTCAACTGCAGTTATCTTTCCATTTGGAATTTTTTTCCCAAGCTCAATTGTAACTCTCGCATTCCCACTACCAATTTCTAAAATAAGCTCTCCATCTTTGGGATCCAAACGCTCAATTGACATCAATCCTAAATTAAATTGAAATGAAGAACTTTCTTGATATAACCTAGCATCCCATTTAAAAGATTTATCACTCATATTTAATAATAAAAATTCTACTCTATTTTTGAATAACAATTGTTTTAATTTCAGATTTTTCAAACTTTAGATTTATTTGTACTATATTAGTATCAGATATATATTTCCATGAATTTGTGGTATTATTCTCTTTTAGAGCCGTTCCATCTTCAAAATTTATAGATGATGGCTTTTTATTTGAGTAGACTATAATATTTACTATTGCGCCGGCAATATCTTCAATTGAAAAAATAAATAATTCTTCGGTTGATTTTATCATAGGGAATTGCTTTCTTGAACAAGTTACGAATTTATCAGGACATCCTATTAGCGCCATACCATTTTTAGTAATGGGACTTAAAATACAATAACTATGTTCATATTTATTCAGCATTCCTACAGTAATTTTGTCCTTATTGCCAGTTTTATACATGTTTTTGGAGTTGTAATTATAATATATATATTTTTCCTCTTCAAAACCTAATTCTTCAAGAGTAAAATAAGTCTCTCTTGCTCGTTTTGGCCATATGTTAACTACTAAAATATACCTCCAGATTAAATCGTCTCTTTTTGTATATGTATCGCAAATGTAATACTTTTTATGCTTCTTAAACATCAAATCATTGGCAGTTAGTGGCTTATCTGGCTTTAAAAGTAGTCCATCATCTCTACATGTCTTTCTTAATAGCGGCCAATTTACTTTTTCTTTTTTATCACCTGGCGCAACAACTCCAGCTGTAAGAATTTCGAGGAGACACTTTAACTCAGGATAATGTTCACCCATTCTTTCATAACTAGAACTAAAAACGTCTTGATGGGGGTTTATACCAACAGCATTAAATAGAATACAAGTTTGTGTTCCAAAAATAAATCTAAAAGTAAGTGGCCATCTGTGATTATAATCCCCAGAACATCTTGCCATAACAATATTAGGATGTTTCATACTATAAAGTAACATCCCAGGTGTCATCATACAATAAAATACATCAACCTCATTCTCTCTTGCTGCAGTTGCCATGCTATTCAACCATTCTTCCTTTGCCGTGAATTTTTCTCTTAAAATGGGAATGCTCTTGGTTTGATTCTTCATCCAATCTTGCTCATATACATCGATTCCACTTTCTTTCGCATATTTCATACACCAATCCCAAAACTCTTTTTTTAACGGCACAGCATGGTTTTTAAATACCTCGAATTCATATTTTTCTATATAGGGTGATCTTGCATCCCATCGTCTTGCGTGTGCAATTATCGGATACTTAAATCGCTCACGATGATAAGTTGCTAAATCAGTAGAAAAATGTGTTGGATCTGTTTCCCATCTAATTGTATTCCCGAAAAGACCGCCCCCCAAAAGTCTATAGAGTGGTTTAAAAGTCGAGGAAAGGAACTTTTTCGTAGTACTTAAATATTTCAGATACCACCATGAATCAAAATTATAGGATTGTATAGGGATGTTATGTGTTTCAAAATAATCTTTAACTGCAACCATTGTATCTTCATAGCTCATGCCTTTTTCTTTTCTATAGTAATAATAAGCGCCATTATCTGTCCAATAGCTCAAGTGAGAAACTGCAATGGAACAATATGGATCTTTTCTTTTAACTTTATGATATTTTCGAAGTAAATCTCCCAATTCTTCTAATGGTTTATTAATACCCTTGCCGAATAAAATAACAAATTTTTGACTTGAATTTTCAGGGATATCTTTTATTTCACCCTGGAATCCGCAATTAATTCTACCATCCTCAGATTTTGCGATTGCCGTATTGAGAAAGCCATCTAATGGGGAAACTATGAAGCAGTTTAACTCATCATCGTAGAACACTACAGGTGAGGACGTTGCGGTAAGCTTTCTATCTGGTGGACAAAATATCGCATGACGGTAGTTAAAAACTTTCTGATTAGGACTTTCATTTAAAAATGAGGGAAACATCGTAGTAAGCAGCTTATATTTCCCAGTAGCAACATCAGATAAGCCATTTGGAAATTTTAACTCGAAAATAATGAAATTATGGTTTGGATATTCTTTTATTGAGGCAATAATCTCAATGTCTAAACCTTCCAATTGAAAAGTAAAGGACTTTTTCTTAAATCCACCTAAATCGTCATTACCCTTGGATTCATTATCGCTTTTTAAGAGCAATCTTTTAAAATTTTTACTTAAACTTTGATGATTTGAGTATATTTGCTGATTATGTCGAATTTTTAAGATTCCTTCAATTAATTTACGATTATTTCCGAAATCGATGTCAAAGATTCCGGATTGTTTACGGATTGAAATCTCTGGTTTATTATTTTGTTGAAATAACTTTTTTTCTTTCACCTTTCTCTTAAAATCCTTAGAGCGATACACATAGCTCGCATTGAATTTGGGAGATACAAATCGTTTGAAAATCCATGGTAATAAGAAATAAATAATTGTTCCAATTATCCCAATGTAAATTAGCGCCCTTATAATCTTAAGAAGTATTATTATGAATATTTCCATTAAATCTACTTAAATCCGTTATTTTTTCATTTAATATAGTATAAAAAAATTAATTATTTTAATTCTTTTTCGAACACCTCAAAATCAGAAGTAGAATATAGACAGAAAATAACTTCGTCGATTTGAGTTTCGCCTTCTAAATATTCTTTAGCGGTCGAAATCATGATTTTCGCACAGCGGTCTATTGGATACCCAAAAATTCCCGTAGATATCGCTGGAAAGGCAATTGTTTTCAATTTTTGCTTATCCATCAATTTAAGACTATTAAGGGTAGCATTTTTCAGCTTCTCATCTTCATTGCCTTCGCCCATTCTTGGACCAACTGCATGTATTACATGTTTAGCTTTTAGATTGCCTCCTGTTGTAATAGCCGCACCTCCTACAAATGTACCACCAATTTTATCACATTCCTCTTGAATCGAGTGCCCCCCTTTCCTTCTGATTGCTCCAGCTACCCCACCCCCCATAATAAGTTTAGCATTTGCGGCGTTTACGATAACATCAGTAGCTAATTCTGTAATATCACCCTGAACTAATTTTATTTTAGAATTTTCTATAATTATTTCTTTCATAATATCATCAAATCAAGATATTGCTTTTTATTTTCACTCATAATCAAATTTATGCTTTTTATCGAATTAAAGATTTCGGACTAATTTTAATTAATTTAGAAATGATATCTTTATTTAATAAATAGATTTAACATAATTCTTGACTAATTTTTTATTAATACGTCTAAGTGTTTCTGAAAGGGCTGAGGGAGATATTTCTAATCGTTTTGCAAAGTCAGTTAAAGAGATTTTGCGAGGAATGTCAAAATATCCATATTGAAGTGCTTTATGAGTAATTTCTTTCTGGTTTTTTGTTAAAAGCACCAATGATTTATAATGACCAATGCTCCCAATAGAAAATTTAATATTTTTTTCCTCGAGTTCCGTCAAAAACATATCAAACTTCTTTCGAGATGTTAAAGTATTAATTCCAATCATACCATTTTTAACATTTAAAGGGTATATTAGAAGAAGTTCAGTTTTAATTAGAGCGTTTAGAATCCAAGGGTCAGTTGTTTTAATATTGAATATCGCACTATCAAGTCCTTCATAAAGGATTTGGAAATTATCAGATTTCACATAATTGCTAAAGTCCTCTAAAAATAATCTGGTCCGAGGGCCTTGAATTTGGAATAAAGTTATACCAGTCTTTTTATCAATAAGGAATTTCGATAATATATTAAAAGAGATATCAGGGTATTTTTGGTTAAATTTCACTAACCATTTAGTTTTTGGGACTTCAATTTTCACTTTTATTTCTATTATATCATCTTTCATGATAACCCGTTATCAATAATGATTATGAATAATTATACTTTACCCATAAAGGTATGTTAATATATCCAATAATCAATTCTATAAAATTAGAAATATAACATATTAAGGTGAATGAAAAGAATGCTACAACAACAAAGTATGGAAATTAGTATTGCTATTCCCATGTTTATCTTATGGATTGCCTTAATTGCAATCGCAGTAATCATGATAAATAAAGGAAAAATGAGACAAAAAACTGCAATTTTGATACTAATCATTTCTATAGCAATCGGTGGAATTCTATTAGGTGGCCTCCCGAATTCTGTAATGCCAATCCAACAGATCTTTCTAACGGTAGGGGGTCATTCATTACTTATGCTGCTTGTGCCAATGCTGATAATTTTAGGATTACTTCTATTGAGTACGTTAGTTTTTGGTAGAATGTTCTGTGGTTATGCATGTCCTGTAGGTGCTATTCAAGAATTGGCTTCAAAAATTAATTTTAAATCCAATTTAAAAGAGCAGAAGAAGGTAAAATATGCTGTACAAACAAATCAAAAATGGGCCAATATTACCAGATGGATATTTTTTGCATTATCAGGATTAATTACAATTGTTTGGAGCTTTGCGATTCTCCAACTTGTTAATCCTTTCATAGGATTCAAGTTTTTTACAAATCCATTGGCGGTCGTATTACTTATACCATTAATCTCTCTTGTGGCTGTGATCGGAGTAAGTATTTTTGTTTATAGACCCTGGTGTAGATACTTATGTCCATTCGGTGCTTTGGCTTCAATAACAAGTCGATTTAGCCGTAATAAATATACACGAACAGAGGATTGTACAGAATGCGGACTATGTGAGAAAATATGTCCTACTCAAGAAGCATTTAAAGATAGTTCTAAAGGAGAATGCTATTATTGTAATAGATGTGTCGAGATCTGTCCGCAAAATGCCATAGTTTTTAAGAAAGCTAAATAATAATTAATAAATTTTTTTCTTAATTAATTTCTTTTATTAAGTTTTTTTTTGTAGTTTTTATTGAGTCAAATATAAAATGAATTTAGAAAACCCATCATTAACCCGTATTAAAATAAAATATCCAGAAAAGCTATGGATATCATTTCATTAAAGAAAGACGCTCATGATAACTTGCAAATTGGTTTAATAATATGCGATGTTTTCATTCTTATTTATTTTCAGGAAATTATGCTATAATCATCCTTGTAAAGTACTTAAAACTCCTAATGCACTTGAAAGTACTTCTTCATTCTGACAAATATCATCCCCTAATAAAAAGGTCTTGTATCCAATTTCCATTAAAAAACCAAGATCCGTGAAGTCAGTACAACGTGGAACTTTTTCCAGCTCCATGAATGATTCTAAGATGCGAGACGCCGCAATAGCATCTGGATCTTTTTGAATAATTAACTTTAATGCATCCAAAATTTCATGAGGTCGGTCCAATTCTATATAGAGATCAGCCCGGGCGGCTAAAAGGCGTACTTTATTTTTAACCTTATTGTAATCATTTTTTACAAAATCAATTCCTTTCTTTGATTCAATTTTCGCAAGAATTTTTGCCTCAGGATCAAGTTCCAGAAGTTCCTTTATATCATCTACTTTCTCAACATAAGATAATAAGTAATTATGTAATCCAATCTCTTTAGAAGCTTCTACATATTCAATATCATTAGAAGTCATATAACCATGTATTTTTAAAGATGGGTCTGGAATGTTAATGGAAGCTCCTTTTCCAAATTTGATTTCTTCCTTACCCGTATAATTTTCGGGGAGTTTTATATTAATCTTATTCCCATCAATAATTTCATCAATTATTACAAAATTTTTCCCTTCATTATAATACATGGCAGTGGGCATATCAACTTCAATTTTATGATTAATTTCTAGATTTTCATAAGGAATCGTCGACTCTTTAATAAGTCGTAACTCACGACACTTCAGATCAACCCATGGTTCGATAGGATGAATATCTGTCTGAAAGCTCTTTATTACTATTCCTTTTGTTTCACTTGTAGGAGCCCCGGTATTACATCTGATTCCCTCAATAAATGGATATTGAAGAATATCTCGAGAAATTTTTTGACCTGGGTCTGCTGAAAGATAGATTTTAAATTGACTCATTATCTATACCTTTTATTAACTATTTTCTTCTAATTGATTAAAAGCATTTATTCTATTTTTACAAGCAAGACATTCATTACAAGGTTCTTCTTCGGCTCCGAAACAAGATCGCGATTTTTCAATAGGAATATCATGTTTTTTAGCATATTTGAGAAGGTCCAGTTTATTATAGATACGTCCTAATGATCCATCCAAAAAGGGAGCTAATAATTGATAATACCATACCCCCATCGCAACACATGTGTGTAAATTTTGAGATAATATGGATAGAATTCCCGATTCAGGGCTTGTGATATCTTCTTCGACAGAACCAACTATGACAGTCCGGATTGTTTTTTGATATTTTCCACTAAGATATACTGCTTGAGCAAATGCATTACCCCACATCACTGTATTGCGAAGGGGTAACCCTAGGATTTTTTGGCGGGTTCGATCAAGGTATTCCTTATTAATACGGGATGGAATTTCAATCTCCAATTTTATCGCTTCAATAACATTCTCAGGATAACGTTTTTTATAGAATTCAATAAAATAATCAACTGCTTTTTCTTCCCATTGTTGATTCTTAGAAATACGTCTAAAATAGAGTAGTATTACCCTACAATTCCATTTTCTGATAACAATATCAATTAACATTGTAGAATCCATACCACCAGATAATAATAAGATTACACATTCATCACGAGGGATTTCAGTTATATACCCTCGGTTTTGTAGGAGAATATCTTTTATGACTTCAATATTCTCTCTATAGAATTTACTACCTTGATCCAACAATCGACGCCAATATTCTTCGTTCATTCTTTATTTCAAGTCTTTTTTGTAAATGTGAGCTGATGTAATATGAATAATCAACTTATAATGCTGAAGATTAAGGTTTTTTGCAACGGTTTTTGCAATTGCTGCAAGATTACATAAATTATGAATAGCTTTTCTACCCATATCTAAGCTTCTACAAGTAGCTGTTAATAAAAGCCGATCATTTCGGATTTTAAAATCAAGCAAGCTTACACATGGAACATAGGATTCTTTTCCTGGTTCTAATAACATTGAAATTGTAGCAGACTTACTTTCTGGCTTTTTCTTTAATTTTTCAACTACCCATTGAACTTGATTAATTCCTAAATAATAATACAATCTCCATCCATAACTCCATGAATTGTTTAATTCGGGAACTTTTTTTATCTCAGTAAAATTATTATTCATCCATTCCCTAATTTGACTATCTTGAGTTAAAGCAACAGGATCTTCATCATCAGGTTCATTAATAATCAGATTTAAGTGTAAGATTTCGATGAGTTCTTGGTCATCATCTTGGATAATATTTCCATTTTTAATAATGAAATCGAATGCATCCTCCCATACCTCTCCAATCGTGTTGCGTTCAATAATATTCACTTATAAAACACACCATTATGAGCTTATTTTTGAAATATCAAAATAAAAAAAGAAAGATTTAAATTCTAACGAGAAGAATTCCACAGTAAGGACAATTTTTCGGTTGATTATATTCTGGAGCCTGATCTAGATTTCCTCCACACCCGGGGCATTTTAGCACTTGGAAGTTATATATATATGACTTGTTTTCCATTTTAAGTCCATCTAAAGTCGAATAGACTTTATCTACTTGTTCGGGAGTCTGACGGATTTCGATCCTTTCCTTAAAAGACTCAAATTTATCTACATTAGCAGCAATTAAACCTAAAATAGTATCCACCACCCGACGAGGATCTTTAAGCATTATAACTCTTTCGGGACCTAGAGCCTCTTCCCACATTTTATGTATGTTTTCTTCTTCTGCCGCACTACCATATTCTATACGGAGGATATAAACATCAAACATTTTCTTTAAATCATCAAACATTTCTGTGCTAATCAAATCAGTTTCAGGCGGGTCTCCAATGAAGTTTTTGATATGGCTGCGATTTACTTTACTATAATACCCTTCATCTCCAATATATATAAACATTGGTTTTGGATTCTTAAGAGCATTGGGCATTTTACAACAAGTTGCATAAAAATAACCTGTTAATTCATATGTTTCCCGAGCTTGACCACCACCTCCGCCTTCTGGATAAAGACTTTTGATATTTTTATCTAATTCAAATTCCTTAGCAAAATCAGTTATTTGTATTGGATAACTATCAGAATACGCATCTCCTACTGCTGTGAAAGATATCTCAAATGTATCCTTCAATTGATCTGGCATGAAAAAAAGTGCTTCATTATAGAGGATGCAAAGTTTCTCAAAAATAAGCTGTGGCCAAGTTTTCATAGATCCTGTAACATCTACGGCAATAACAATTGGAAAATGTGCTTTTGTCAAAAGTACCTTATCTAATGGAGGTGGAAGTTTTGTTCTAGTTTCAATTTTATGCGCTTTATAATCTCGCTTATGATCTATATTATAAGACTTAGCCGATTTTCTTGTAACTTTCTTATCAGTACTATAATCATAAGACCCCCCATATCCTCCCATCTTTTAATACACCTTCTTTTTTATTCATGAACATGCTCATGGTCATGATCATGCTCCTTATCTTGTTTTCCAAAGATTTTATCCAATTTTGATCTATCTTCATCACTCATTTTACTCATGGCTTCCATATTTTGCCGCATTAAGTCCATCATGACATTTCTTGAAATTATTTGACTCAAAACGGGAATGGCAATCCTTAAACGTGTCAATTCATAAAACATTGTCCTTGCTGTCTCTCTCATTTCTTTTAACTCTTCTTTAATCATTCCTTCTTCGCCAATTCCCGGGCAATCTACATCAACAATCGTAAAATGAGTTCCATCAAATTCGAGAGGATAAGTACGACAACTTAATGAACGATTGTCATAAATCAAGCAATTTTTTTGTTCTTTATTATACATTGGACATTTTTCTTCTAATAATTCCTCTATAGGGGTTTCTTGGAAAGGACTGGATGGTGTTGTTTCACCTTCTTTCTTTGGAGGTGTTAAAGGTTTTAAAATTAAATCGAAGCTACCATCAGGTTTATTATATATATCAATATATGGTAAAAAATTTGCAACTACTCCGTTTCTTGCCCACATCTCTAAATCCCAAAAAGTGAGAGGGATTGGTCCACGGGCAAGGCAACATTTATCACACCTAGTACACTTAAAAGTAAATTTCGCTTTTGGTTTTTCAGATTCTACTTCTTCTTTCTGATCTTCTTTCGATTCTTGATTTTCATCATTTTTTTCATTTTCAGACATTTTACATCCCTTATTAAGTCAAAATTTCGATTATAATTAATTATTTGAAATATAAGTATTAAACATTGAAAAAAAATATTATTCTTTAATAATTTTCTAACTATTAATGAAGAAAATTTTCTTGGTGATTAAAAAAAATGACATTTGAGGATGATTTCGAAATTATAAAAAATTTAACAGAAATTCAAGCTTGTAGCGGTGATGAAGGCAAAATAAGACAATATATCAAAGAAACAGTAGAACCTTATTGTGATAGTATTGAAACGGATATATTAGGCAATTTATTCTGCTTCATTAATGGACAAGCAGAATCAGAAGGAGCTAAATTAAGAGTTTTATTAGATGCTCACATGGATGAGATCGGGTTCATGGTAAGATTTATTGATAAAAATGGATTTATTAGATTTTCACAAGTCGGTGGTCAGAATCCTAGGATCTTACCTGGTCAAAAAGTTACTATTCATTCTAGCTCTGGAGAGGATATTATAGGTATAATCGGAGAAAAACCAATTCATCTTATAAAACCTGATGATAGGAAAAAGCCCATCAAAATGGAAGAGCTATTTATAGATATTGGAATGGCTAATGCTGATGAAGTTAAAAAATACATCTCAGTTGGAGATTACATTATAATGAAACAAGAATGTACGGTATTCAAGGGCAATAAACGAATCTGCTCTAAATCTTTTGATGATAGAGCAGGATGTTTCGTGCTTATAAGAATAATTATGGAATTGTCAAAATTAAAAAACCAATTGGATAAAGATATTCTATTTCAATTTGCTTCTCAAGAAGAAATTGGCGTGAGAGGTGCTATAGTAGGTGCCTATAAAATTACTCCAGACATCGCTGTAGCTGTAGAAGTAACTCACGCAATAGATTTTCCTGGAATAAGTAAAGACAAATATTATGAATGCAATTTAGGCTCAGGTGTATCAATCTCGGTTGGTCCTAACCTATATTCAAAAATATCTAAATTATTAATTGAAACCGCTAAAGAAAACAAAATTCCTTACGTGCTAGAAGCAGAACCACGCCCAACACCAACTGATGCGAGAGCAATTCAAATGACTAAAGCAGGAATCCCATGTGCATTAGTATCAACACCTTTGAGATATATGCATACAAATATCGAGACAATTGAGTATCAAGATCTATTACATACAATTAATTTGTTAAAATCATTTCTTCTTAAGGATCTTAAATCTGCAATACGATTATAGTTAAATAGCGGTACAAGACGCTTACGATTTAGCAAATGAAACAATAAAAATGATTAAAAGATATTTATTTCTTAACTTTTTTAAGATTTAATCACAATATTTTACGATTAAACGATTATTTCTATAACATCTATAATTATAATTCACTATATCTTGAAACATAAAATAAAGTCTGTTATTTTGAAAGAATTACAAAAACTCTCTTATTTTTATATAGGGAAATTCTTTATATAGTATTAAGGAGTATGAAATAATTATTATCTTAAATATCTTCAATATTTTAGAATATTATAAGGGCTATGATGAAAAGAATAAGAGTATCAAGAATGTTTATTTGTCTTATAATCTTTCAACTCTCATATATAGAGTATGGCTTATTTTTCCTAAATAGGAATGAAGGAAAAACTAATTTTGAAATAGTAAATTTTTCTTCTGGGAATATTAGTGTTAGTCAAGAGCCTTCTGAAAATAGAATCAATCCTATATTAAAGGATTTATCAGATAATGCTTCTTTAAATGAAATAATTAATGTTTTAGTGGAATCTAAACTAAATGCGTTATCAACTTGTATAAAAGAATTTGAACGGTATGGTAAAATTGAGAAAATTCTGAATTATACACATTTTTCTGGCTTTTCGGGTATTATTGAAAATGATAAATTAAAAATGCTCCTGGAAAACTTACCAAATTCAATAAGATTTATTGAACAGAACGCAAAAACAGAGCTAACACTAAAAGATTCGCTTGAACAATTACGAATTTTCCCATATATCAGAAATAATTATTCTCTAAAAGGTGATAAATATACTTCTGTTGCTATTCTAGATGCTGGAATGGATGACTCGCATGCTTCGTTAAATGATAAGGTTATTTATTGGCAAGATTTTTTAAGTACAAGCTACATAACACCTACAGATTATATTGAACATGGTACAGCAGTAGGAAGTATCGCATGTGGAAGACCATATAATACTACAGATTCTTATGGGCGAACTATTATCTCTGAGAGATATTATTATCATTGGACAACTGCAGATGTCCCCACAATACCAGGGAATTATGCCTATCCTTCAAATGCAATAAATATAAAAGCAAATGGAACTCTTAAAATTGAGGGCAATTGGTTTGCAGAAGCGGGATCCAATATTAATATCCATTCCTTCCGAATAATAAATTCAAGTGGTTATATCATAAAAGAAATATTAACAGAAAATAAAGATCAATTATATACTCTAAATTATGAAATTAACGAAACCAATTACGATATATATTCAATTGAGCATGTATTTAATGTTACTTCCGCATTATATACTGACTATGGAATTAATATGACCATATTTGTGCCTGAAAACAATTCAGATATAGAAAATAACTATTCTGGTGTAGCACCATACTGCAATATTGTTGCCTTAAGATGTGTAGAAGACGGACTTTCTACAACCGATGATGTAATAGCTGCGATGAATTGGGTTTTAAATAACTACGATGATATACAATACAACATAACTTCTGTCGTTATGAGTTTTAAGACGATTCCTTATAGTAATACGGTAAGAAATTTAGCGAATGCTATGGTACAAGCAGGATTAATAGTCTCATGTGCAGCAGGTAATTCTTATTCGGGAAATAATTATGCAGGAACAATAACGCCTGGTTGTGCAGATAAAGTTATCTCTGTTGGTGCAATTAATTATAACTCCACTCTAACTGCATATAGTTCCCAAGGTGGTCCAAGTAGAGATGGGTACACAACAAAACCAGATATAGTTGCCCCAGGGGGGGTGAAGGGCGATTTAACATATAAAAGTCGACCAATATATTGTCCTGATTCGAATGATGGTTTATACTTTGGTGAATTTACGCCAGGAATTTATGAAAACCAAGATGATGTTATTGCAAATGATACAAAAGGCGTAATGGGTACTTCTTTTGCTGCACCTTTCGTGGCAGGAATTGGCCAATTAATTATAGAGGCATTAGGCGGTATTGATGATTGGAACTATACTGAAGAGGAATCCCTTTTTGTAAAAAACTTGTTGCTATTAACAGCTACTGAGACTTATCCTAACTATAGATTAATGTTATTACCCGGACATCCAGAATATTCACCAACTTTAGACCGAGGTGGAAAAGACAAACATGAAGGTTATGGAAAAATTAACCCAGATGCCGCTATTGATGCTATAAAAAATATAATGATGGTTAACTCAACAATTAATTCCACACTTTATTCAATATCATCTAATGATGAAACAAAACCATATATTTGGGCAAGAAAGGTCTATTTACCTAGAAATTATTATAATATAACTTTAGAAGTTCCCGATACCGCCGATTTTGACCTCTATATTTATGATTATCAAGGGGATCAATACGGAGACCCCATAATTCGAAAGAAAGGAGTGAATGATACACTGGGCACTGATGAAATCCTCATTGATTATGCCCCTCCTAAAGATGATTATTATTTTATTGTCGTTAAAGGAGTAAATGGCTCAGGTCAGTTTAATCTTTCTCTTTATAAATCTCCAACGTATTTCGATAAAATTCCACCAACCTGTCATATGTTATTACCTTATAATAATTCATTTTTAAACGGTACTATCCTTCTTAAAGGGAATGCTTCAGATATAGGATCAGGCGTAAAAAATGCTACAATTGTCGTAAACACTCCAGGTAGAAAAAATCCATTAGAGTTTTATTTCCTCTCTCCTGGTGAGAATTTTAATACATCGTGGACTTCGAAGAAGTACGATAATGGTTTATGTTCTATCTATGTTATTGCATATGATGAATTCAATAATTCCGCAACATCTAATATAACTTATATCACGATTTTCAACGATAATATACCTCCTATCATAGAATGGCTTTCACCCCCAGATTATGCCTCCATTATTGGAGATGTCGAGATTAAAGCAAAACTTACTGATGAACATTCAGAAGTAGCAAATGCCACTATTTATATTAAAACACGGAGTAGGACTTATTATTATTTTATTTCTGATATCGATGAAATAATCCAATATACCTGGGGGCCTCTTATAAGCGATGATGGTCTCTGCATAATATACATTAAAGCTTATGATGATAAAGATAATTTAGCAGAATCAGATGCGCTTTTAGTAAATGTTATTAATCAAGATTCTATTCGAAATATTATTATTATTATGCTAATAGTGATTTTAGCGGGTATTGTAATTGTGAATAAAAATGCTAAGAAACTTCTTGCTAATGAAAGATTCATGCATTATTTCGATGATCTGCTTGATTTCATAAAAAAGCCTTCTAGAAAAGGTCTAAAAAAATTAAGTTTATCAAGATTTTCATATAAAAAAGGTTTAGTTATATCACAAATAAATAAAATTAACCAACTCATTAAGAATAAGCAATATAAAAAAGCGATCTTGTTCTGCGATTATATCTTAGCAAAACAACTTAATAAAACAAGAATGAAAGATTATGACCAATTTGCTAGAATCTTAAGCGATATTAAAATTGATTTAAGTAATAAATTAGAGAATAAGAAAGAATAATTTAGAGTTTCGTCTAATATTTAAATTATGTTTAAAAAACAACTGAGTTAAACATCAAACCATTAAACTTTTTAGCATTTATAAATTTCTCTTTTCACCATATAACTTTTGATAAGATATACCATGGACCAAATAATACTAAAGAAATTGATAATCTGGCTATTATTAAGTTTAAATTTACTTAGTGCTTTTATTATTGGATTATCTATTCCATTATTAGCATTATTTTTATTGCCTTTAATGATTATTTTCATTTATTTTCCTTTGCAATATCTCATGAAGAGTCTAAATAAATCCTTGATTCGAAAAGAAATAGTAATATGGATTATACTTACGGTTAATCTTCTGTTTGCGTTTATTATAGGATTCTCTATCCCAATAATGGTGGAAGAAAGTAAGTATAACATGGTTCTAATAATGATTCCGTTATTGGTAATCCTTAATTATATCATTTTGGACCGCTTTCATTATTATTTAAGACACGCAAACGATAGGGAGGAGAGCTCCAATGTCGAATAAAAATAAAAAAATCAAAAGAGAAAAGCCAGTAATAGAATTTGAAGGAAAAAAATACGTTTTTTCAATAAATTCCCTCCTTATCTTAGTCATTGGTGCTCCATTATTATCTTATCTTATATATATGTTCTTTGACAGCGAAGTAAACTATTGGCTACACGAGATTGTTGTTAAGCAGACTACTTTTTTATTAAATTTATTATTTAACATGGGAGTTACATTAGAATATTATCCGACTGGAGATTATCACTGGTACTATGATATTCCAGAAAAGGGAACAATCGGTTTTGAGACCTTCTGCACAGGAATCCAAGCTATAGCTGTTTTCGCAGGAATTATCATCTGCACTCCCCATTCTCAAGACCCAGAAACGAATGAAGATATTATTTGGTGGAAGACAAAAGCACTTATAGCTTCTTCATTAATATTTTATATAGTTAATATTTTAAGAATGCTTATTCAGCTGTATCTATACTTTCTTGGTTATGCATGGGAGGATATTCATTATTCCATAAGTGCCGCATCATCTTTTATCGCTGTAATAATTATCCTTTTACTTCATAAATGGATGCCTGAGTTTATCATCTCAATTATATATACGGGGACTCTGGTAAGCGAGCCAATTAAACGAAAGAGGAAAGAACAAATAAAGGAATTTGTCGAGCGAACCAATCAAATCGAGTTAAATTTACTTAGAAAAGGTATAGCAATGGATAAACAAACTTTTAATACCAAATTTTCTTCTATGGCGGGTCATTATGGCTTTATTATTGAAGATAATTATTTATTAGTACCTAAGGACAAGGTTTCTTACTTTTTTGAGGCGTTTGAGAAAAAATTTAAAATAATAGAAAAAGCTAAGAAATCCACATAAAAGAAGTAATATGATTGAGAGTTTTATCTGTTTTCATTTGACTTTAAAAAGAGTTTCTTCATCCAATTAGGTAGAATAAAACCTCCATAGAATGAAATTGCGGCAATAATTAAAATAAATCTCGCTATAATTAATATTAGTATAGATGCTTGACTAGCTATGTCTAAAACTGCGCCAACAAGAAAAGAATAAAAGGCCACAAGAAGTAATTTTCCTTTCAATCGAATCTCAGGGTCATCAGATTTAAATGACTCTCGGGCGAATATTGTACCTGATGCTAAAATAACAACTAAGAGCCCGGCTTGATTAAGTAAAATAAATAGCCCATAATCAACATCTAAATTTTCACCTACTTCTCCAATTATAGTTGGATTTATTAAGAGAAATGAAAAGAAAAAGATTTCAAATAGAATGCCATAAATGATAAGTATTAGTAGAATTATCTTCTGTTTATCTTTATAGAGAAGGTCAGTAAATGCGGTAAACCAAATTATTAAGGAAAGAGGAATAAATACATTTGCAAGTATTAAGATTGATAGAGAAGAAAGGGATCCCCCGAAAAAGTAAAGTAAAAAACCTATTGCTGAGGGCCACCAAGGCTCGGTTATTAATATTGCAACGATTCCTACTAAAATAAATACTCTCTTTTTGTATTTAAGGTATTTAGACATAATTCTAAGACCTATATATAAAGAAATAACTACATTAATAAGGCTAAATAATCCACTGAGAAAGACAACAGGTTCTATAATATCTCACCATCTTTTTTTATTATGAAAAATTTGTTTCAATACTATATAAAATTATAGAAAATGAAAAGCAAAAATAGGAATAGGCGAGCTTTTCCTCCCCTATTTCTTATCTTTCCGTGAATTCTTTACTAAATCTAAATATTGGTTTTCTACTTCACTTTTTAAGTAAATCATCATTTTTTTGAGGTTTTCATCAATATGCGAATTTTTACTAAGTTCTTCTATTCTTTCTTTTGATTGTTTGATATTTTGAATTCCCACTTCTTCGTCTCCTTTCCAAATTAACAATTGGTTTTTAATTAACTGAACTGCGAGGTTCTGAATTTTTGTATCATCATTATCCTCAATTTTGGTCATAATTTTATTGGATAAAAATTGTAACTTTTCTCGCTGTTCATTGGTTAATTCGTTATAACTTTTTTGTAGTAATGCCAACTTTTTCTCTAAAAGAAGAAGTAATTTCTCTTTTTTAGATTCGTTATCTTTCTTTTTATCAGAATCTGTCTTAGTATAAACGCTTTTGTTGGACTTCCTAGAGTATAGACTTATTTTTGCCTTAACTGCTAGAAGGCCCATGGTAGCTGTAATAGAAGCCAACGAAATAGTAAGGATAGAAAGTGTAATTAATAATCCATTACCCTTTGTATCTTCCTCTTCATCCAATTTGCTAACATCTTTTCTATCTGGTAATATTCCAATAGAATATGTGGAGAAGGAGGAACAATCATATTCTATCCATCCTCCAATACCATTCTTAATCAGGAGAGAATCATCTACTTGGACCCAATCGGCACCATTAAAATGATATAGTGTAATATATGATATTTTGGATGTTATTGAATCGGGGATGTAAAACTTAACATGGACGGGATAAGATACGCGACTTTCATTGATTAGATCAATAGAGAAATAAAACAAACCATCTTTAAAATTTGTTGATTCTGGATTTTGAGTTCCTGAAATCATTCTTACGGCGCATAAACCAGTAGAAGTTATATCGATTCTTTTATAGATAACTCCATTATCCACATTCCATAGGGTTGTTGTTCCTGCAGTTAGATTATACCAAATACCATTATTTAGCGGAACAAACTCCCACCAATCTGGTAAGCCATCTCCATCTGTATCTTGATTATTAGGGTCAGTTCCTTTTCCCCCAACTTCATCACCATCGGTTAAGCCATCTCCATCCGTGTCACTATTGTTTGATTCTGTGCTATAAAGAACTTCAGAATAATTTGAAAGAAAATCTAAATCAGAATCCAGGAATAATTGATTTTTATTCCTATAGAAATTATTTCCTCCCGCATATCCTTGCCAATATATCCTATTCCCCGAAAAAGAAGGATTTATAGCACGTAAATTGTTTCCACAATCTCCTATAATTATCTCAAGCTTTCCATCCTCATCTATGTCTCCCAGTATAGGTGAAGCCTCAACAAAAATACCTAAATCATAACTCCATGATACGCTACCATCTTCTCCATTTAATATTCGAAGATCATCACCGCTACTTATAGAACCAATGACAACCTCAAGATTTCTATCAGCATCGAGATCACCTATGGCAAAAGAGGAGAGTACACTAAAACCGGCATCATACGTCCATAACTCGCTTCCATCTTCGGCATTCAAACAATAAACGTCGCCCCCTGCATCTCCCACAACTATTTCAAGTTTTCCATCAAAATCAATATCACCTAGCGCGGGGGAGGAATCAACCCCATCATTTGTTGTATAATTCCATATTTGGTTTCCATCTTCCCCGTTCAAGGCATAAATATGATTATCATCAGATCCCGCAATCACTTCGAGGGTTCCATCAGAATCAATATCACCTAATGAAGGAGAGGTGTCTGCCCAACCGCCCGTGGTGTATGTCCATAAAATACTTCCATTCTCCGCATGTAATGCATATATATCATTATCCCTGCATCCAAAAACAATCTCTAAATTACCATCATTATCTAAATCTCCTAATGCTGGTGTTGTTCTTATTGTTGATGGAGCGAAACCAAACCATTCAACACTTTTATCATCCCCATTTAAAACATATAACCAATCTCCACTCGCTATTATAATCTCGAGTATTCCATCATTATCTACATCTCCTAAAACGGGAGATTGTTTTACAATATTGGACGCTGTTGTAAAATTCCAATATTCACTCCCATCTTCCCCATTTAGAACATATAATTTAGTGTCAAGACACCCAATAATGACTTCAGGTTTACCATCATTATCGACATCTCCTATTGAAGGAGAAGACTCTATGAAATCTCCAGTTGTATAGTTCCATAGTTCGGTTCCATTTTCTGCATGGATTGCATATACTTTTTTATCTCCATTTCCAACCACCACTTCAAGATTTCCATCATTATCTAAATCAGCCAATGCAGCACTTGAATGGGTCCATGTTCCCATCGGGAATGTCCATAGTTCTGATAATGGTGGTTCTATGACGGATATATTTAAATAGTATTTCCCAGGGGAACCATCTGAGTCTGAGATTTTTATATAATAAAATCCTAAAGTCCAAGCATCAGTATAAGTGATTTGTTCATCAATGGTCCCAGTATTAATGGAACTTGAAATTAACGTTTCATTAGGGTAATATAAATATAGATCGTAATTTGCTGGGAGGTTCCACAATAACACATTGATTTCACTTCCTTTCGTCATAGAGATTTTATAAAAATCTTCTTCGCCAGGTGGATTAATTGTCATGTTTTCAGACGCTTTATTATTATTGTTCAAAATGATAAGTGCAGCACTCCCAAAATCGTTGTTACGTTCATAGATATCCACACCTGGCTCTATAAATATCGGATAATCATCAGTATTTCCACTAGGACCAGTAATATTTAAATAGGGAGAATCTCCTATACCGTTCATATTGCTATCTTTACCTTTATAATCATCCCAATAATTTCCAACTGACCCATTATCCCAGTCATTGGGCGACATATCATAAGCATTTATACTATTATTGATAAAATAATTTTTATAGATAATATTATTGGTTACACTACCTCCATTTAGCTCTATTCCATATTCCTTATTATTCTCAAATATATTCCCCATAATAAGAGTATTTACTCCATTTACCCATGATTCTAGGCCATCTCCTTCATTATTATATAGATAATTATAGGTTACATTGCAATTAAATGAATCGCTGATGCTTATTGCAGCATACCAGTCCAGCAGGGTATTTGATATGTTATTATAAGAAATTAAATTATTATCACTCATCCCCAATGATATACCATATCCACCTAAAGTATTATCAATTGTATTGTTAATTATATAATTATATTCACTATTAATCAGTGCAATCCCATCGCCATTCCTATTTATTGTATTATTAAAAATAGTGATATTTTCACTGTTTTGGACTTCTATACCCGCTATATATTCGAAGTTATTATTATCGTTTATTTTATTTTCTTCAATAGTAATATTAATGCAGCTCAACATTAGAATACCGTCTCCTTCACCACCACCAATTCCCCCTGAATTCAAAATAACACAAGAATGTATAGTTGTAAAATTAACATTATCTAATGTAATACCTGTGCCAATATTATCAACAATAGTACAATTGATAATTAAACCATTTGAAACATTGTCTAATTTGAGTCCATCTTTATAATTAAGACCAATAAAAAAGCAATCTCTAATTTCAAAATGCTTATTTGAGTTTAATATTGTCAGACATGGACTTGCTATACCCGTAAAATTAATATGTTCTATTTTATATGGATTTTCTACCGTCCCATCACCAGTATTATTGACGAGACCATTTGCCTTTGCCCATTCCCAATCATTCATGCTGCCTATACTATCATTGATAAGTATAGATTGATTTCGTTGATACTGTGATGTCTTTAATTTATTCAAATCTACTTTATCGTTTACAAGAGTCGTAATATTATTTGTTGTATTTAAGGTAAAAAACATCATTATTGGTACGATTGTCAAATATAATATTATAAATAGAATTTTCGTCTCTTTTTTTTCAATGTAATTAAACTATACTCGCTCGACAAAACTCACCCTTGATTTTTTAATGCTTTTAAATTAGTT
>Ga0114925_10000077_pt1 | contig 33343 bp, 28 predicted proteins | sample SumtaG_2_FD_87287 | JGI IMG/M metagenome (GOLD analysis project Ga0114925, IMG submission 87287) | Deep subsurface microbial communities from Indian Ocean to uncover new lineages of life (NeLLi) - Sumatra_00607 metaG | ecosystem: Environmental > Aquatic > Marine > Oceanic > Sediment | place... | reverse complement strand
TGGATAAAGTCTTTTCTGAATTCTCTCGACTTTATCAGTATGCTTGAAACAGATCGTCTGAATTTCGCTTGTAACAATAACATCTATCACCCGTGTATCAAACCTATAGACAGCATCGTTCTCTCTAAAATATGAACATTTTACCTTTTTCCGATTCCATGGTATTATTTTTCCAGGAGGGAGAACAGGAATACTGATTCCAAGGTAATCAGCCTCATTTCTTACTACATTTACAGTATAGTATCCATAGCCCTGTACTCCAACTCTTAATTTCACTCCTGCAGGTATTACCCTTGTGGTTGATATAGCCCTGCCCCTTTTGCCTCTGATGATCTTGTTCCTGAGCCGATAGTACACGTTGATTATATCATCTTTAGATTCACCTTTTATCTCTTGAAGGCTCAGTCTTCTTACAGCTCTCTGTATGCAGGAGTCCAGTATTGTTGTAGAAGTAAAAATGAGAGTTGGTTTTGAGAGCCCATATGTCAGGACCAGCTTTTTTAAGATCTCTATTTCATTCTTTAACAGTCCTCTCATTTTTGCAATTTGATAAAAATTATGCCAGTTGGTACCTGATATTCTCCCTTCTTTCCTTGCACGTGAGTTTATCTTTCTTGACCCGATTAAAAAAGCCAGAGCCACCACAACTATAAGAACAATAAGAATGATAATTTGTCCTGTACTTGGACCGGTAATCCTGAAAGCTTCTATTTCCAAATCTTACTCGCCCATTCTTTTATAAATTTTTTTTTTATAAATATCTAATCCTCTTATCGACAATCAAAGAACGATATTTAGTGCGGTTTTCTCGCAAATTGAGAAAAAACAAAGTTAATTAACGATATAGTAATACATTAAAGTATCATGCATTAAATTGAGTTTGAAGTGAGAAAACCGCTAAAACCCCCCGTTCTCTACATTTACAGTATTTGGTGAGAAATGGGGGTTAGAGTTTCTCACTATGTGTTTAAAAACATCAAAATAAGGTTAAAAACAAGCAGTTCATTAAATAAGGTTAAGATCAAGCAGTTCATTAAATAAGTTTAAAAACAAACAGTTCATTAAATAAGGTTAAGATCAAGCAGTTCATTTTTTTTTAATTAGACGATAAACAGCGGGGATATTTTTTTGATCTTTTCCAGGATAATATCTATCAATATAAAATTCAATATCGATCACTTTTTTTCTCGGAAGTATTGAAGGAACGATCATCTTTAACGGAAGCTTCAGGTTATCCGTTCCAACATATATCTCAATTCCAATTCCTCCTATCTGTTTCAGCTTTTGAGCTGCAATAAGCTTTTGTCTTGATATCTGTGGAACTCTTATTTCAACCTCACCTTCATTCTGAAAATGAACAGTCCGTAACGATTTTGTTTCTAAAAAGTCAAATGTATAGGAGCTTTCAAACTCTACATGATTGACTCTGTAGTAATATATAAGGGAAAAGATGTCAAATACAGTATTATTGGCCTCTATTGTCTTTGTGTTTCCACCTGAAATATTATGCAATGTTACAATATGTTCCTGTTGGTCAATTTCATACACATAATATCCTTCTTTTTTCCCTTCTTGCCAATCCTTTTCAATCCTTAAAGGAAACAATGAGCTCCTTTCAATAAAAATGCTCCAGTCGTCATTCAATCTGTAAAAAATGCTGACAAAAGGAGTTGTTCTGGATAGTCCCTTCACCATATAGACGTCAATACCATTGTATTTACGGATGGATTTTAATTCAATAGTCTGATAACCCACCCTCCATCCGGCAGCATATATTGAATACCTGAGTTTTTCCCCCGGTGAAAAAGGTATGGAGCCGTCGTCAGCTAATGCAAGAGAACACAATGCTGAATATATCATCCAGAAAAAAATGAAAACAGTTTTGAGCCCTTTAATGAATTTCATAGTGTCTGTCCTTTATACTCCCTAATGAGGACAAGCCGCATTCAAGATTACCGGGATTAAGGTACTATTTACCAAAGAAGCTGCTGATATCATTCATTGTAATAAATATAAGTACAACAATTAAAAATAAAATCCCAAATGTCTGTATTCTATGTACTACATTAAGGTTGGGTTTCTTCCTTGTTGCTATCTCATACAGGGAAATCACAATCTGGCTTCCATCCAGAGCCGGAAAAGGAATCAGATTCATGATAAAAAGTGCGATACTGATATAACTCATCACCTGAAAAAAATAAATAAATCCCTCTTTAGCAATAAGACCCGAAAGGTAAATCAGCTTTACCGGCCCGGCTACCGCTTTTCTTGCCTGTATTTTTCCGCTGAAAACCAGCACAATCCCCCGAATAGTATCCTTGACCACCCGCACAGACTTTAAAAACCCTTTACCGAATGCAGTGTAGAACGGGTATTTTTCTGACTTGTAGGTAATCTGCTGAAAAATTAGACCGGCAGAATCATACCCTTCATCGAGCTGTGGAACGAGGGTCAATTCTGCAGTTTGGCCGCTCCTTTCAATAGTGATAAAAACTTGTTTATTGCTCTTTCCCTTTATAGCCCGATAAAAATCTACATAATGTTGAATTTCTTTTCCATCTACAGAAAGAATTCGATCCCCTGTATTTACTCCTGCACGGTCAGCAGGACCACCGGGACTGACATTTCCTATAACGGGTTCAACCCAGGGCTGAATTCCGATTAAACCTCTTCCTGTCTCTGAATCAAGATCAGGTACAACAATCGTCTCATATATTTTACCTTTCCGGAGTATCTTCAGTCTGACAGGTTTAAGGGCATTCCATACAATGTTTTCTGTAATATCATCCCAGTGATGTATCTTTTTCCCATTTATTTCAACAATAACATCTCCATCCTTTATCCCGGCAAGCTGTGCCGGAGTTTTTTCAGAGCTGACGGATATTTCATCCAACCTCGCAAGAATGATTTTGTTTGGATATGTCTTTATTTCATACCCTATGATAACAATCAATGAAAAAAGAATTACAGCAAAGATATAATTAAAAACAGGCCCTCCCAGTGCTACAACTATTCTCTTATAAGGAGAACTTGAGTAAAATTCATCCGGCTTTTCCTGGATATCGTCTCGTGGGGAATCGCCTGCAAATTTACAGTATCCGCCAAAAGGTATCCATCCTATCTGTATCTTTGTTTCCTTCCATTTAAACGACAAAATTCCTCTCCCCCAGCCGATTGAAAAAACCTCCACCCGGATACCGGTAAACCTTGCAATAAGAAAGTGGCCTAATTCATGGACAAAGATTAATATGCCGATAGAAATGATACCAAGCAGAATTGTCATACCCATTGGTTTCCTTAATGTGGCTAAGCCACATTCTCGATTATAAAGATTAAGGTGCTACACACTAAAAAATATTCTTAACAGAATATAATAAACAGGTGCACTCATTAATATGCTATCAAAAATATCAAGCACTCCACCCAGTCCGGGAAGAAAGTTTGAAGAATCTTTCATACCCGCCTTTCTCTTAGCCATTGATTCGAATAAATCACCAAGAGGGGCCCATACAGCTATAACCAAACAAATCAGAGCTGTTTGTATTCCATTAAAAGGAAACCGCTCCCCGAATACAAACCTGAGAGCTAACCCCACAGCGATCGTTAATATGAACGCACCTGAATACCCCTCAAGACTCTTATTAGGACTCCATTTGATAATACCTTTTATCCGTCCGAAAAACGATCCTATAAAATAAGCGGCCGCATCATTAAACCAGCCAAGCAGGAATAGAAGATAAAGCACAAAAATCCTGTAGTTTTCCTGCTTTATTATAAAAATAATAAGAGGAAAGATACCGGTGTAGATATAACTTACCAATAATATAAGAAAACTGCTTATCCCCTTTCCGGTTACTTTTTGGATAACAGCATGCAAAAATATCGAAAAAACAGTGAACCCTGCCGTATATAAGATAAACAGAGGATTTACTTTAAAAAAGGTATTTATATAATAAATAATAATGATTACTGCACCTGGAAGATAAAACCATACTGCTGACCGGTTATCTGCACTTTGAAATTTATATATCCTTTTCAATAGAATATACATCTCTTTTGACGTGAAAAAGGAAAGAAGGAGTACAAATAAAAAAAGAAGCAGCGAGTTTAAGAAATCTGCATAGATAATATATATGATAATCGGGATGAATATTGCAGATAGGATTACCCTTCGGAGCATTTGAAGATTCTTCTTTATCAGTCTGTATTAAAAAATGGAACACTCCTAAACATTTCCGAACCGCCTTTCTCTTTTCATATAATCCTCGATTGCATTTTGGAAAAGGTGGCCGCTGAAATCCGGCCACAGAACCTCTGTTATCCACAGCTCGGAGTATGCAATCTGCCAGAGAAGAAAATTGCTCACCCTCATTTCTCCGCCTGTTCGTATAAGCAGATCAGGGTCCGGCATTCCGGCTGTATAAAGAAACCGGTCTATATCAGTCTCGGTAATATCGGAAGGAACAATCTCACCTTTTTGTACAAGCTCACTTAAACTTTTGAATGCTTTGACTATTTCGTTTCGACCGCTGTAATTGAAAGCTATATTCAGATACATTTTTCTCTCTTCAGCATTATTCTTCTTTATGTTATCAAGTATCTTGATAAGAAAGCCAGGAAGTCCATTTCTGTCGCCCAGATGCACAAAGTACACGCCTTTTTTTACAAGTTTCTTAAACTCTTTCCGAAAAAAAACCTCAGAGAGTTTCATAATACCGCTTACTTCATTCTTGGGTCTTTTCCAATTTTCTTTAGAAAATGCATAAATTGATAAATATTTTATTCCCAACTCGAGACATTTTTCGACAACATCCCGAACACGTCCTGCTCCGGCTCTATGCCCTTCAATTCTCGGAAGTCCCCTCTTCTTCGCCCATCTACCATTTCCGTCCATGATAATGGCAACATGCTGGGGGACATTTTTTACAATCTCATCACCGATTTGCTGTCTCATTCATACTTCCATTATTTCTGCTTCTTTACCCTCTAATAATGTATTAATTTTCTTTATATACTCATCAGTTATTCTCTGGATCTCTTCCATCATCTTTTTTGTGTCATCCTTACTTATATGCTCATTTTTTTCCGCTGTTTTTACCTCTTCATTCCCATCTCTTCGAATATTCCTGATAGCGATTCTTATATCTTCTGTTTTTCCTTTGGCGACTTTGACCAGTTCCTTCCGCCTATCCTCTGTTAAAGGGGGTATTGAAATCCGGATAACTTTCCCATCATTATTGGGATGCAACATGAGATCGGATTTGTGGAATGCTTTCTCTATAGCGGAGAGAGCCCCTTTATCCCATGGCTGAATAACGATCAGACGCGGTTCCGGTGCTGATATACCGGCAAGCTGCTTTAGAGGAAGCCTGTTTCCATAATAATCCACTATTAATCCTTCAACCAGTGAGGCATTGGCCCTTCCTGATCGTATTTTTTTAAAATCCTCCTGAAGGCTTTCGATACTCTTATCCATCCTCTGTCTCACTTTCTTCTTAATTTCATCATGCATGGCTCACTCCTTAATTGTTGTTCCAATGGTATCACCTGTAACAATCTTTTTGATATTGCCACTTTGATGCATATTAAAGATTATAACTGGGATTCTATTGTCTCTACACATGGAAACTGCCGTCATATCCATTACCTTTAATTTCTTTTTCAAAACTTCATCATAGCTGATTGTTCTATAAAATTTCGCATCATTAAAAACTGCCGGATCCTTATCAAATACTCCGTCTACCTTTGTGGCCTTTAAAAATACATCAGCTTCTATCTCACAGGCCCTGAGGGCTGCGGCAGTATCTGTTGTAAAAAACGGATTTCCTGTACCGCCCACAAATATGATAATTGTTTTTTCTTTAAAATAATGAGATGTATTTTTCAGAATAATGCTTTCTGTTATAGTCTCTACCTTTAAAGCTGATAGAAGAACTGCAGGAACCCCTTTTGACAAGAAAACATTTTCAAACAGCAAACCGTTTATTACTGTTGCAAGCATTCCCATATAATCAGATCGATTTCTATTAAATCCGAAACCAGATAATTTCTCTCCCCTGATGATATTTCCTCCGCCGATCACAAGGCCGATTTCAATACCCATTTTTTGAACTTCTACTATTTCAGCGCTTAATTTCTCCACAGTCTCAAGGTCGAATAACAAACTTTCTCCAGCAATCGCCTCTCCACTGATCTTGAGAATGATTCGATTATACTGCAGTTTGTTATTCTTCTCCAAGTTTGAACCTCACAAACCTCTTTATTTCTATTTTTCCATCGATTGTTTTTTCAGTCTCTTTCAAATATTGACCGACAGTAATATCATTGTTTTTTACATATTTTTGCTCCAGAAGGCTTGTTTCTGCGAAAAACTTTGCCATTTTACCTGTAATAATCTTTTCAATGATTTTTTCCGGCTTCCCACTCTCTTTTGCCTGTTTTATGAAAATTTCCCTCTGTTCATCAACCACCTCTTTAGGAAAATCATCTCTTAAAACTCCAAAAGGCCCCATAGATGCTATCTGGAGTGCTGTATTCTTTGCGAACTGCTGAAAATGCTCATTGTCTATACTGCCGTCGTTATCAAGCAGAAACTCTACAATAACCCCGACTTTCCCGCCTAGATGAATATATGAATGAAATACGCTCCTGTTCATATCGATTTTGTTAAATCGAGCGACTTTGCGAACAGTAATATTTTCACCGAATGTCGCTATTGCTTCTTTCACCATATTATTTACGTCTTCAGGCAAATTTTTGGCATCTTCAGCACCCTTATCCAGAATTATCTGTGTGATGTTCCTGACAAAATCTTGATACTGATCTGTTCTTGAGACAAAATCTGTTTCGCAGTTTACCTCAACCATGCTGGCTGTGTCCCTGCCTCCACTGTAAACAATAGTGATAATTCCTTCCCTGGCCTCTCTTCCGCTTCTTTTTTTTGAGTCCGCTAATCCCTTTTCTCTCAAAAACTTAATTGCATTTTCAAGGTCGCCATTGGTATCTGTGAGTGCTTTTTTGCAATCCATAATTCCAGTGCCTGTCTTTTCACGTAAAACTCTTACATCCTGCGCACTAATTGCCACTTTTCACCTCCCAATTTTAAGTATGCTATAAAAATATTATTATAATAATAATTTCTAAATAACTTTAACCATTCAGATATTAACCCATAGAGACGCAGAGAAATAATATTTTTGTAAATTTATTAAAATCTCTGTGCCCGATGTCTGCGCCCGATGTCTGCGACCTTGATGTCTATGGCCTTAGTGACTCTGTGGCCAAAAAATTAAAGGCAGCAGCAGATTATTCCTCTGACTCTTTAACCTGATTCTCTTCCTCTAACGGTTGTGTGTTGGTTTCTTCCACCTGGACCGGTTCTTCCACTCCGTGCGATTCCTGGTCAGTATTTTCAACACTCACCGCTTCGGTTTCGGGGGCAGGCTTCACATCTCCCGCCAATTCATCACTCGTGATTTCATCAGATAGATATCCTTCCTCCTCTAATCCCTTTATTTCTATGGCCTCAGATTTTTTTTCTTCTTCAGCTAGAGACACGATTTTTGTTTCTTCAGTAATTTCAACCCTTCCGGCTTCATTTTGACCCTCAATTACAGCTGATGACATTATCGAAGCAAATAGATTGATCGCTCTTATTGCATCATCATTACCTGGGATAGGGTAGTCTATGCCTTCAGGATTACAATTGGTGTCAACAACAGCCACAATTGGTATCTTTGCCTTCATCGCTTCAGCTACTGCAATTGCTTCTTTTTTAGGATCGATAATAAATATCATTTCCGGAAGATTATCTATATCCTTTATACCCCCTATATTTTTCAGGAGCTTTTCTTTCTCCCTTATGAGATGAATCCCTTCCTTCTTTGTCATAAAATCGAACGAGCCATCTACCTCCATCCTCTCTATCCGCTTAAGCCGGTTGATGCTGTTTTTAATAGTAACAAAATTAGTAACCATCCCTCCTAGCCATCTATTCGAAACATACGGCATATTACATCGTGTTGCTTCATCGACAATAGCGGTTTGGGCTTGTTTTTTTGTACCAACAAAGAGGATGATTCCACTGTTTTTTGCCATTTCTTTTATGGCATTGTAGGCAATCTTGAGCTGGGCAATAGTTCTTTGAAGATCAATGATATGGATCCCGTTTCTTTCGGTAAAGATATACTGTTTCATGTGAGGATCCCACCTGCGGGTTTGATGGCCAAAATGTACTCCTGCTTCCAGGAGCTCCTTCATTGTTACAATTCCCAATTTATACCCCCTTACTATTCAAAATTAGAGCAAATAGATTTATAATAATCTGCCGGGGATTGGAAGGCCATGATCTACACCTTATCTTGTTTTAATTCATTATAAAGGTGCTATTTCTCATACAGCCTGCCGCTGCCGGAAGATCAGAAAAAATAATAAAATACCTGGCTTACACCTTTTTTACAGGCCGATATATATCGCTGCTTGTAAAATATTCAAATCTATTCAGTAATCTGTAAAGCTCCTCAACCGGAAGACCCATTACATTATAGAAAGAACCGACGATTTTCTCAACAAAGATAGCAGCCTTTCCCTGGATAGCATACCCTCCTGCTTTGCCTGCCCATTCGCCCTGTTCAATATATTGACTCATTTCTCTATCACTGATTTTCGTAAAATGAACCTCAGTAACAGAACAGGACGAATAGCTAATATCCTCACTCGCACTTTTAATTGTTATTCCAGACAGGACTTGATGTTTATTACCGCTGAGCATTTTTAAGAATTTCAGGGCCTGTTGAGCGTTCTCCGGTTTTTCCAGAACTCTCCGGTTAAAACAAACGGCCGTATCTACACCAAGAATAAGTCCATTGGAGAAATAACGTGCAACGTCCCATACTTTCTTTTTTGATATAGCAATAATCAATGATCTTATATATCGAGTATTTTCTTCTTTTATCTTTTCTTCATTATTGGTCGAAAATACAATATAGGGTATATTCAGGATCTTTAATATCTCTCTTCTACGCGGCGATTTAGATGCCAATATAAGAGTATCCATATTTATTGATCGAACAACCCTTCTGATTAAAATAAAAAGAAAGTAGCTTTTGTAATCAATTTGCAGCCAATTTAATTGAAATATTTCCTTCAGTCAAGGTAATTAAGAACATGACGTCCTGGAGGTGCATGAGCGCCTGGTTTATAATGCTTGAAAATAGTATATCTTAATAAATCAATTCATTGAAAATATTTTTATATAGTTGTATACTTAGTAAAGTAAACCATTATTATTGATCATTGTTGGATGATGGCGGGGATGAAATTTTTGGCACTTTTTAAGTTGACAAAGCTTTTTTCATATACTATTCTCTTATTCTTAGAGGAATAATGAATGGCAAAGGCAAATCAAGTCCAGCTTTCAATAATGCATTTTAAAAAGAACTCCTATGTTAATGTCGAAGGAAAACAGGATGCAGGGAGGTTTTATATTCTAAGGGAAGGCCAGGTACAGATTGCAAAAGAAGCAGAAGTAGTTGAAGAAGATACCGGGAACATACTCTATCCGGGAGATTTTTTCGGTGTCGTCTCATGCATGAGCAACCATCCAAGTATTGAAACAGCGAAAGCCTTAAAAGATGTAGCAGTCATCTGTGTTTATCGGGATCAATTCGGAATTCTGATACAGAAATATTCTCCTGTTGCTATGAAAATCATTACATCCTTCAGTCATAAATTAAGATATTTTGATTCTGCAATTACGAGGCTCTCATTCAAAGGCAATATAGAAGAGAACCCAAAATATCTGTACAATATAGGTGATTATTATTTAAAGAAAAAACAGTTTAATCATGCATTCTATGCCTTTAAAAAATATATTCAGTACTGCCCAAATGATCAAAATGTACTGCAGACCAAACAGCTCATGGTAAAAATTCAACCTTATATAAAAGAGGATCAATTTACAAAAACCCAGAAAGGATTTAACAGACATTTTAAAGATAATGAAATAGTATTTTCCGAACATGAGCCTGGTCATGAACTCCATATTATTCAAAAAGGAAAAATAAAAATTACAAAAATTGTTGATAACAATGAGGTGCTCCTTGCTGTGCTGAAACCAGGAGATATCTTTGGTGAAATGGCAATTCTTGAAAATAAACCACGAAATGCAACAGCAATATCCTTTGGCGAGAGTGAGCTCCTTGCTGTAAGTAAAAGTAATTTCGAAGTTATGGTAAAAGCAAATCCCCAGCTTGGAACAAAGCTTATTACCCTGCTTTCGGAAAGAATATGGAAGGCATACCGTCAACTTGCAAATATACTCATATCCAATCCTCTGGGGAGAATGTTTGACATGCTCCTTACTGTTGTAGAGGAAAACAGGATTCCGATATCACATAATACAAGTTATTCCTTTGAATTCGGCCCTGATGAACTTATAAAGATGGTTGGTCTTACAGTTGATAAAGGAAATCTATTAATTCAAAAACTGTTTGAAAATAAAAAGTTCCAGCTGGAGGATAATAAAATAGTCGTTACAAACCTCGAGGAACTTTTTAAACAGGTAGAATTCTACAAGAAAATGGATATACTTGACAGAAAAAGACAAAAATTAACACGAAGCTCCTGATGTGGATAAGCCACATTCAAGATTACCGGGATCAATGTACTGATTTGACCTCAATTGATTGACAAATCACCTGTTCAAATTTCTAAATATTTACGATTTTTATTTTTTCATAATTCTTATCGTATAAGATCTTTACTCTTGTTTTTGTTATTTCAGGTTCAAAAAAAGCTTTTCCAAAATATATTTTTACTCCTCTGAAAAGGGATTCATGCACAATGACTTCAGAATCAATTAGCTCCTCTGACTTCAATAAATATTCTTGTTCCTTTTTTCTCAGATCGTTTATAGCTATTCCCAAAAGAGTTTTCTTTTTCCTGGCATCGGTGTATATCTTTTTAAATTTATCAGGGACCTCATCCTGATTTGATGTAATTTTATTCAATTTATCTATCAGGAGAAGAATTTTTTTTAATCCAGCTGCATATTTTTTTTTCTCCTGTCCTAACTCTTGTAACCGGGTTTCTAAAAAGAAATCGGAACCGACAAAGACATCCGTTTTATGCTCCGAATCATTCCCTAATATTTTAACCTCTATTCCCTTTTTCGCCTTTAATTCACCCCCTATAAGTTGTCCCTTTTCACTTTTCGAGATAATTCTATTTCCTGCCATACACCTGCAGTTTAATGCCGCTCTTCGTATATAGATATTTCCACCTGCCCGCAGATTGGAATTTTCTGCAAACTTCACAGTAATATCACCCTGTGCAAATACCAGACACTTATTTTTCCCAACTATCCCGTTCTGAACAGTAATATTCTCTCCCGATTTTACTACTGCACGCCCAACATTTCCTTGAATTGTGATGTCTTTTTTTGCATATACACGGTAATTATCCTTTACATTACCTTTTATCAGAACTATTCCATCAAAATTAATATTTCCTGTTTCTGGCCCTACATCCTCCTCAATCGTTAAAAGTGGTTCCACAGATATTTCATTCCTGTCGGTAATCAGTTGTCCACCAATAGATGAGTAGTAGGATATCGAATCTCCTTTATCGCTGGCTGTAATATTATTACCAAGTGTTATCTCAACATCACGTCCATCTTTCGGCTTAATCACTTCACCTGTGATTGTATGCCCATCTTTAATTCCATCTTGAGCTCTTATGACTACAGCTATAAGCTCTCCTTTATCAACACTTGTTATAATATCATGCTCTCGATAATCGACACTTCCACCCTCAAGTGCTTTAAATTTTTTCCCGGAAGCAAGTTTTACTTTAAATTCAAGCTTCCCATCTATGCCATCAACAGGGTTTTCACCTTCTGCAATAAGTATGTCATTAATAACAATACGGTCTTCTTCTGCTTTTTTTATAGTTTTATATATAACATCCTCTTTTAACCCAAACACAATTCCCTGCTTTTTACAATTAGATAAGACTTCCTCAGGGTGGATGGATTCTGCTCCGCCAATGGGGGGAATTGCCATAAGCCAGGCCTTCATCTCATCACCAGAAACAGTCACTTTAAAATGCCCGAATCTATACCTTTTTCCTTGTATATAATAAGCATCCTTTTTGTCTTTCTGTACCTCAACGATGCCGTCACAAATTATATAATAACTGAACCCGTGATCAAGTTTTACATTTTTTCCAGCAATCAACCTCGGTTCATATACCCGTTTCACTGGTATTTTCTCATCAAATACGTTTCTTCCATCCTTTCCTAGAACGCCCGGTTTGATAGTTGCAATAAGATCTCCCCTCTTCGCATACCCTTTCTTTACGTATTCCTGTTCGATTGGCTCATCTTTTTTTGCTTTTTTTTCTGCCAGCTGCGTCTTTGGTTTTATTTTTTCTACTTTCTTTTTTTTCAGCAGAGATTTAATTTTAAATTTGCCCATTTTTCCTCAATTAAATTATCTTTTTATATTACCTGAATTTTATGTATCACTTTCTTCTTTAAACCGTAATATATCGTCGTTATCGCTGAAATGAAATTCAATAGATCCATCTTTACCATCTTCCGGCAGTGTGCCCTGAGCAATGATAACACCTGACTTTTCTTCCTTTGTCTGTTCTACATCCCCGATAAGCCGCATTATTAAATCATAATTAACTCCATAAACAACATTCATATTATTGAGCTCCGATTTCACCTGCTCTAATGTCAAAGGTTTGCCACCACCTTTTGATGGAAAAAGATCAAGGGAAACAATCATTTTATCGTCTGAAACATTTATCTTAAACTTTCCATCAACCTTCTCCACATCCTGTTTACTATACCCGGTCACTTCACCTTGAACATCTATGTCCACTTTTTCTACTGTCTCATCTTCTATATCAATGCTCTCATTAAAGTTTTGTGAAGTATCAATTACATCGGACTCTATTTCACCGACTGTTTCTTCTATACTTATCCCTAACTCCTTTTCAATATTATCCAATTCAGAGGTATCTGCTTCACTTAATCTTTTTTGTGCTTCTTTGCTTAATCCAATATTTTTAATATCAGGTATATCTGTAGTTTTCATGATATCGATCACCTGATCTTCAAAAGCTTTCATATCCCTGTCTTTTCTGTTTTTCGACGGTTTCCCTTTAGTATTGAAATATTTACCCATATTCACTCCTGTATAAAAATAATGTTATTCTAACATATACGATTTGTCAATAATAAAGGGTGATTATGAACATATTAAAAAAGAGGAGAGACCATTGTTCTCTCCTCTTCAGTTTCAGGTAAGATATTTGCTCTATCAGTACATACCTCCCATACCTCCTCCACCAGGCGGCATTGGCGGAGCAGCTTCTTTCTTTTCAGGAATATCAGTAACAATTGTTTCAGTGGTAAGGCACAATGCAGACACGCTTGCTGCGTTTTGAAGCTCTGACCTTACTACCTTAGCCGGGTCAATGATTCCTGCTTTGTACATATCAACCCATTCGAGCTCGTTTGCATCAAAACCCATGCTGCCCTTTTCTTTTTTGGCTTTTTCAGTAATAACTGATCCATCAACTCCAGCATTATTTGCTATCTGCCTGATAGGTTCCTCTAAAGCTCTCAAAATGATCTCTTTTCCTATTTTTTCATCACCGGAAAGCTTAAGCTTTTCCACTACAGGGATGGTTCTTAAGAGTGTGATGCCGCCTCCCGGAACAATACCTTCTTCAACAGCTGCCCTTGTTGCGGACAGGGCATCTTCGACTCTATGTTTTTTCTCTTTCAGCTCAATCTCTGTTGCTGCACCAACATTGATGACTGCAACACCACCTGCAAGCTTTGCTAAACGCTCCTGAAGCTTTTCGCGATCATAATCCGAAGTGGTTTCGTCTATCTGTACCTTTATCTGTCCAATTCTTCCCTGTATTGTATTTGTATCTCCTCCACCCTCTACAATAGTCGTATTTTCTTTATCTACAGTTAATCTTTTTGCACTACCCAGATCCTTTAAAACTACATTTTCCAGCTTCATACCCATCTCTTCAGAAATTACTTTACCGCCTGTCAATACGGCTACATCCTCAAGCATTGATTTTCTTCTGTCTCCGAATCCCGGAGCTTTCACAGCAACAATATTCAATGTTCCTCTAATCTTGTTGACAACAAGGGTGGCAAGAGCTTCGCCCTCTACATCCTCTGCAATGATCAGAAGAGGTTTTCCCATCTGAGCAACTTTTTCAAGAATAGGAAGCAGGTCTTTCATTGCAGTAATTTTTTTGTCATGTATAAGGATCATCGCATCTTCTAATACAGCAGTCATGTTTTCAGCATTTGTAACAAAATAAGGAGATAAATAACCTCTATCAAACTGCATACCTTCAACGACTTCGAGATTTGTTTCCATGGATTTTGCTTCTTCAACAGTAATAACACCATCTTTCCCTACTTTATCCATTGCATTAGCAATAAGTTTGCCAATTTCAAGATCATTATTTGCAGATATAGCTGCAATATTGGATATCTCTTCAGGAGTTTCAATCTTCTTTGAAATCTCTGCAATCTCCTTAACAGAAGCTTCCACAGCCTTTTCAATACCCCTTTTAATGCTCATCGGGCTTGCCCCGGCAGTTACATTTTTTAATCCTCCCTTGATAATGCGCTGTGCAAGTAATGTAGCAGACGTTGTGCCATCACCTGCAATATCATTTGTTTTTGTAGCAACCTCTTTAACAAGCTGTGCACCCATATTTTCGAAGGGGTCTTCAATTTCAATTTCTTTTGCTATTGTAACACCATCATTTGTAACCGTCGGAGCTCCGAACTTCTTGTCCAGGACAACGTTTCTGCCTTTTGGGCCTAACGTTACTTTAACAGCGTTAGCCAATTGATCAACCCCTTTCATCAGGGTTCTCCGAGAGTCCTCACCGTATAATAGTTGTTTTGCCATTTTATCTCCCTTTCTTTTAACAAAATTTATTTGATTAAAAAATAATAAATTGTTTTTTCAAAATCAAGTTTTTTTCTCGTTTGCCGCAAATAAATACTATTAATAACGAAGCTTCCCGATAGCGCTGGCTCCACAGCAGATATATGATTTCATTTAAAATTAAAGCTGAAGTGCAGGTGCCAGCAGTTTTGTATTAAGGAGAGCATGAATTCTAAAACAATAAATATGAGCCACCCATCGGAATCGAACCGATAACCTACGCATTACGAATGCGTTGCTCTACCGACTGAGCTAGGGTGGCGAAAAAACTGCCGAGAGGCGGAATTGAACCGTCGACACGCGGATTTTCAGTCCGCTGCTCTACCGACTGAGCTATCTCGGCCTATGTTAGTTTCCAATTAATGTAATCATTTTAATATGGAGAGTAAATAATTTTTCTCAAGTAAATTCAAAAAGCCCCTTTAAAAAGGGGCTTTTTGAATTAGTATACCCTGATGTGGACAAGCCACATTCAAGATTATAGAGATTTTCTTGCCTATTGGGCAAGAAAATCAGTATTTAGGTGCTAATGTGGCTAAGCCACATTCTTGATTAACAAAATTAAGGTGCTAATTATTATTATTCTGCCTCTGTGACAGCATGTATCATTTTTATCATCTCCTGCCTTCTCAATAATTGAAGGATCCCCAGTCTTCTCACCTCAGCAGCCCTTTTATCATCTCTCCTCGTTTTGAGAATACCCCATGCTTCTTCATCAGCTATATCCCGTTCTGCCTCAATAATAGCGAGGTCATACAGTATCTGTATATCTTTTACATAAAGAACAAAATCCCCACCAATCTGGTTGCCCTGTCTATATACAGTGAAACAACCAAGTTTAATTGAAGGCATATATTGTGGATAAAGCGGATTCTTGTAAAGTTCACGCTGTTTAACATCGGAAATATAATTTGGGTTTTCCCAGGTCATGGTTCTCCAGCCATCAAAATCGAGGTACCCAAGAAACATATCTCTTTCTACATCCTGCTCATCTTTCAGGGTGATTGATAGGCCATGCGGGTAGTTTCTTCCAGTAACACGGACAGAAATAGCTTTGATCGTACCAACATTTCTCAAGACACCTTTGTTCACAAACTTCGTACCTTTACCTTCCTCACCTTCAACATCTTCATAAAATGGAATCTCAAAAGGAGGAACCAACTTTGCCCACGAGTTAAACGGCGCGGTTGGAAAATGAACCCTCATACCCAAAACATCTCCTCCCATCTTTGCACTTTCCACTGGCTTACAATAGGAAAGAACTCTGTTCTCAGCTGATGCTGATGACGGAGCAAGTTTAACACCCCAATTGCCGATGTTCAGATCTACTTTAAGCTCTGTTATTCCTTCTGCCATTGCCCCGGGAAACTTGGAAAAGTCAACATCAGTATTTTCAAGATTAGAAAAATCAATTAAAACCTGCGGCCCTCCGGTTGTTATTTCTTCCTGTGCAAAAATTGTTGCAGTACCAAATACCAGGGATACAAAAATTGCAATTACAATTAATACTAACTTTTTCATCGTAGCAACTCCTTTCTACATAGAACTTAATAGAACTTATTTAACCTGTCCCTGATGCACTTCAGCCAGTTATTCAGCTTCAGTATAAGTTATGCTCTTTTCACCAGAAACTTCATCGAGACAGTTTAAATAGTATTTTCCTATAAAACGTCTTTAAACTTGTTATACCTTAATGTGGATAAACCACATTTAAGATTATAAAAATTTTCTTGCCAAAAAAGCAAGGAAATTGTTATTAAGGTACTAACTATAATTATATGCAATATTTTCTCTATGTCAAAAAAAAATAAAAAAAATAAAAAAATAATTCCTTTCTCTTATCGGGATATCTTAACCATAACTTTAATCTATTTTTACTTAATTCAGAAACAAACCCTGGTGGAACTATGGTTCCACACGGGAACTGTAGTTCCACCAAGGGAGTGACAGTTTTTATTTATTTGAATGTCTTTTCAAGAGAAATATCACAAAATGTGCTTACAGGTTCAATACCTTCAATAAGTATTTTGATCTCCTCCAATTCTCTTATATTCAGGAGGATTGAATTCACAATTGCCTGGACAGCTAAGGAAGGGTTCTCATAGAGTGAATCAATTACTTTCCAATCAAAAGAGATGTATGCAGTGTTCTTTTTTACAATTACCTCTTTCACTTCAATATTCGGATCAAATATTCTCTCATAATGATTGTGAATTGGGCCAGAAATTAATTCTTTTAAAATCCAGAATACTTTCTCATTTAGAGAACTGGTCTTTGGAATAAGAGAACGCTGTATCACAAGATTTCCGCTGTTCCGGTCTTTAAGAAATAATTTGACTGTAACCATCTTTTTCACATTGAATAGGCTTAATACACATGAAGCAATAAAAAAGATAATTATTACCATAAAGTAATATCTCATTATTTTTCTTTTTTCCATATTCAGAAGGTCCTGATGCGGACAAACCGCATTCTTGATTTTAAAGATTTCCTTACAAACTAAAGTTTGTGCTAAAAAAGCAAGGAAATTGTTATTAAGGTACTGATGTTTTCAGGTTTAAGTAGGGGCAATTCACGAATTACCCAAAATATGACATATCAATCTACTTTTGGAAAAAGTAAATTGCGCCGATAATTAATATATACCATCAATCCTATTTTGTAAATCCCTCTGTTTTATGGAATACTATAATAAAATCATTAATGCCTTCTGCAATACCTCTTGCAATTCTTTTCTGATATTCTGATTGTAACATAGTTAATGCCTCTTGCCTGTTTGTTACAAATCCAATTTCTACAAGAATAGCAGGCATCTTTGATGCCTTCAGCACATAAAAGAAGGCACTTCTCACCCCTCTATCGATACTTTCATTTCCAATTGTGAATCCCAACCGCTTTTGAATATATTCAGCAAGCCGCATGCTCTCCCTGCGGTACTCTACATCAACGATTCTATTTATAATTTCCCTTAGATATTCATTATAATTTTCTATTTCAAATGTTAGAACAGAGTTTTCTGTTGATGCAACGTCCCGCGCTTCTTCGTCAATCGGGTCCAATGATAAGAAGTACGTCTCATATCCATAGGTGTTTTGATTAAAACTGGCATTTACATGGATACTGATAAAAATTGCATTTTTCTCTGCATCTATATTATTTGCTATATTTCCTCTTTCTTCGAGGGAAAGGAATACATCCTTTTCTCTTGTTATTATTATCTCTTTCCCTTTATACCTCTTCCTGAGTTCTTTTTTTACTTCTTTTGCCACATCAAGTACAATATCCTTTTCTTTTATTCCGTTATACCCTACACCGCCCGGGTCTTTTCCTCCATGGCCCGGGTCAATTATAATCGTCTGTATTTCATAATCGTATATCCGATGGGGTAATGATCTCTCACCACGCTTTACCACTATTGATCTTTTTTCTTCGTCAGTCCGTTTCTCCACCGTAAAGGTGCCATTTGCGTATACCCATGGAATTCTTTTTCTTAGCAGGTGCCTTATAATCATTTCAATACCATCAGCCGGAATAACGACTTGCCCACCCAGTACTCCTGTATTTGACCCCAATAATTCTATCCTGTTATCTATAAATACTTCCCTGGTCCCTGTGAGGAAGACAATACTGCTTTGCCTGTATTCTATCTTTAAGATTCCTGCGGCCGGATTGAAAGCAAAATCAAATCCAAAATATTTAATAACCTGAGCAACAGGAACATACTCTGTTTCCGCAGTTTCCACACGAGATAAAGAACCTGATTTTAAAGAACCTGATTTTAAAGAACTTGATTCTACAGGGGATGGACCGGCTGAGATAGAAGAAAATATTGTGGATAAAAAGAGAATAAAAAGGAAATACCTACGCTTTAATACCATAATATTCAAAAGTATCCCCTAAATGAAATATTTTTGCATAAAAACTATATATCGAATTCAAAAATCTTGAATTTATCTTTAGACCTATGCTATTAAAAAATCTTTCCGGATGAATTCCAGTAATATATATTATTTTCTTTTTAAACCCGTATTTTTTCAAAACTTTTTTCAAGTTCCTCACACTTGTATCAAGATAATGATCCCTTGGATGTTCTTTTATATATTGTTTCCTGTTAAATCGGTAACTGATCCCTCCACGGTTTGGTAGTGCCAGTACTATAACACCCTTTTCTTTTAAAATTTTATTTGCCTTTTCAAAAACTTTTTCAATTTTATTAAAATGCTCTGCAACATAAAAGAATGTTACGGCATCGTAGGATTCCGGCTTTATATCTATATCGAGAAAAGAACCCTGAATAATATCCACTGATAAATTTTCTTTCCCCCACTCACACGCAAAGTGAGAAATTTCAATCCCTCTTACCTTCCATTCTCTTTGTGCACACAATTCAACAAAATACCCCAGTGCACACCCCACATCCAGTAATTTCCCTTTTTCATTTTTTATTTTCTCTATTATTCTAATTCTCCGCAGCCCGAGTTTAACAATATTATCTTTATCCTCTATATATGTGAGCCCATACTGGTTTTTATACTCATTCAAAAAATAATCATCGTTATAGATTGAATCTAACCCTTTTATTTCATGTAAAAATATGTCCTTACACTTACTGCACTGTAATATTGTATATTCGTTATTCCTATTAAGTGCAGTATACTTTTTATGATCGAACAGACAATCTTTCCGTATCCCACAAAGGATTCGATTAATAATGGAAACAACCCTCCCTGCTCCTTTACCATCGATGAGAGAGGCGTTTTTTGCAGCACTGCGTTCAAGGCCTTTTTCATCCTCCAGAATATTCAACAACCTGTTTCTTAAGTGACCCTTTGATAACCCATTCCTGTAACCAAGGTTAATAACAGGAACCATATTGCCAAGCCTGTAGTGATACGCAGAATGATTAAACAGGATAACAGGAGTCCTGAGAAAAAATGCTTCATACATTGTCATTCCAAAAGAAGTAATTAAAATACTGGCATGATTTATCAGATCATACATATTTTGAGGGTTTTCAATAATTTCACCATCCAGTTCCCGGGCAGTATGAAAAAAAAGCAGGCCCCGGATTATTTTCGGCCTTATCCCCACTGAATTTAGGAGAGATGAAATAAAACCCGTCAGGTTGTAAGGGTCGGATCCGCCAAAACTGACAAGAACCCCCTCCTTTCTACAATATGGTATTGGAGGTATTTTTGTTATAATCCTATTGAGTACGATAAATGGCGGACCATTGAAATTACCTGAAACGCCCTGCTCATTCGGGAGGGAATAAATTGATACATGCGAATGATCTTTTCCTGCTGAAAGATCATCAATTGAAATGACAGGAGCCCTATAAGCGAGCCTCCTCATTTCTCTCTTTCCTGTCTCCCTCATATCCGATACAATAAGATCAATCTTCCCTGCATCTTTAATATTATTGATGAACCTGTAATCCCCGAAATATTCCTTCCTTCCTAAAACAGCATCTTTATCTCCTTTATGAATAAATATATAAGAATCGAACGAGCTGTGTGCTTCATCAATTATCGAAATGCATCGTTTTAAATGCCCTATCCCATATAAAGAACCGGCAGCTGTACAGAATAACACTTTCGGCTTTGACATTAGCTTTATATCCGTATCCGATCTATATAAGCAATTACATCTGTAAGTTTTATCGGCATATCGTTGTATATGTTTTCATAAATATTGACCATTCTCGTGTAGTCATCCCTCGTATCAACAGTAAGCCTTATATCCGGTCTTGACACCAGATTATCCGGAGTTCCGCGGACAATGTTAAATGCATCTTTATGTCTGTATATATATTGAGTAATATGCTCTCTCTCATAGGGATCAGAGGTAAGGTTATCAATCTTTATGAGCACATCACCTCGAATTACTTCTACACCGGTTCCATAAGGAAGAAGAGAATAGGTTGTAAGGTCCGCGTTTTTCCTCCTGTGGAGCATCAGGGCTTTGTCTATATACTCAATATCTACAAGCGGGTTATCACCTGTGGCCCTCACAACATTACGCATATTGTATTTTTTAACAGCATTGATAAAACGTGACAGAACATCATCCTCTTTTCCAATCAGTATAAAGGTGCCATATTTATGTGCAATATCTCTAATCAGCTGTTCAGTGCCTGCTGTTGTTGCAACAACCAATCCGCTTACAGTTTTGACCATTTTTAACCGCATAAGAATGTGCTCAAAGATTGAAATGCCTTTAAGAGGGAGAAGAAGTTTATTCGGTAATCTTTTTGAGGATAATCGAACCTGCAGTACAATATAATCGTTTACCATACTTCACTGTTATTTGTTTATTTAATAATAATTAAAAGTTAAACGTATAATATTCATCGCATTTACTGCAGTATTCATCATATTTTTCTGCGCAATGCTGCAGATAAAAGGGTTCGCCTTTCTCCCAAACTGTTGATATCTCTTCATGCTGGAGATTTCCCAGAAGAAACAAACCGTTCATATCCTGTTTACACCGGGGTACATCGCCATTCTGAAAGACAACAAGGTCCCTCAAAAGATGCCAGCAGCACATCCGTTCAAGAGGACGCAGGTCATATTTTGAAAGGTCCGTTAGGAGCCCAAGATAAGAATTGTACTTCTGTATTATAACCTTTGCACCTTCTTTTTCCCACAAATCAAAAAAATTCAACATCTCCTGTTCATTCTCACTCACCCTTATCATTTGAACATATATATTTCTACTAATTTTAGAGAGAAGATAGCGTATATTTCTCTCCACTTTGCTCAGATTCCCCTGGTGTATGGATCTATACGTTTCATCCAGCGCAGCATCAACCTCAAATATTATCGAAAGATTATCAGCATGGAGCTCTCGGATATAATCAGAAAATGCGGGTGTAAATAATGTGCCGTTTGTTTCAAGAATAAGATGAATATTATTGTCCGAAATTGCATATTCAATAAACTTTTTTATATCTCCATGTAAAAGCGGCTCACCCAAAAAAGAAAATGCGACATAAAATTTTTCTGAAAATGCCCTGATTTTATCAAGTATGCTCTTAAAGGTTTCATAATTCATAGTTCCGGTGTCTCTTTTGAGAAATGAAAGTGGGGAATAAATACAGGGAGCATTTAACATGCTGGTAATTTCCATTTCAACATAGGCAGGAACAGTCCGTAAAACAGCAGGCTGCTCATGGATGAGGCTGTGAAATTGTTCAAAACTGCATGAGAACCCTTTTTTTTCAATGACCCGCTCCACAATAAGAGCATTTCTTTTTAAAGTGGTAGACAGTTCAATTCTCTTAATTTTTAAATCTTCAGGGGAGAAGTAGGTTTCTATATCAAAAGAGTTTATTTCTTTTGAAAGCCCGTAGAAAATGGAATCCCTTGCAATTTCCGAATTATCGTTTTCCAGAAGGGCAGCAAGTTTTGGAAATAGTTCGCGTTTTACAATTTCCGGTGTAATGCCTGCAGGAAACCCTTCGCTGCAGGTATATTCAGCATATTCATCCCGGTGGAGTGTTATCATTTTTTCTGTAATTTCAATATCAATAAGGGGGGTATCGGCAAAAAGATAAATGATATCCTCATAGGGAGTGAGAGCATTAAATAATTCCCTGAATACATTTTTCGTGGTGAGATCATGTATCTGAATTTTTCTAAATCCACTGAACCTCTGTCCAATTTCGCGGCTTATCTTATCGTTTACAACAACAAATAAATCCTCTTTTTTAACGATCCTTTCAAGCTTTTTTATCAATTCCTTGACAGGATCAAAACCGCATATACTACCCAACCATTTGTTGCTTCCTAAAATTGTATTTATTACAATGGCAGTATTCATACGCTTAAACTACACTAAAAAGATTTACTTGTCAATTCTTAATGGTTTTATTACAGGCTGGCCAGGCAATCTTTTTATATGCAAAGCTGTCTTTTTTTGCAATTAAACTTTGGGTAAATTTGTTTTACATATATAATGAGAGACTGACTGGTGCCAGTGGGTGCACACCAATTGACATTATCGATTAATGGTACTGGTTAATGATTGACAACGCCCCTAATATTACTTAATCTAATTCTATGAAGATCGAGAGTATTTCAGAAAAGAGAAATGTTTATTCTATAGCTGAGCTAACAAAAAAAATAAAATTTATTCTGGAAGAAAACTTTTCAAATATCTGGGTACAGGGTGAGATTTCTAATTGCAGAAAAGCAACCTCCGGACACATCTATTTTACGTTGAAGGATGAAGCTGCAGTAATCAAAGCTGTCCTTTTCAGGGGATACCAGAGGGCTGTACGCTTTGAGCTTGCTGATGGACTCAATGTAATCGTACACGGTAGTGTTGATGTCTTTGATAAGAGGGGAGAATACCAGATTATCGTAGATTTGATAGAGCCTGTAGGGCTCGGTGCCCTTCAACTGGCTTTTGAGCAGTTAAAGGAAAAACTGCAAAAAGAAGGGCTCTTTGACGAATCCCATAAAAAGCAAATACCCGCTTTTCCTGATACTATCGGGGTAATTACCTCTCCAACAGGTGCTGCCCTGAGAGATATCCTGAATGTGGTTGAAAGAAGATATAAGGGAATAAGAGTAATCATCTATCCTGTACTTGTGCAGGGCGAAGGTGCTGCTGAAGAAATTGCAGATGCAATAAAAAAAGCAAACCTGCGTGGTGATGCGGATGTACTGATCGTGGGAAGGGGTGGAGGCTCTATTGAAGACCTGTGGCCTTTTAATGAAGAAATTGTTGCACGCGCAATATACCATTCAGAAAAGCCAATTATCAGTGCTGTGGGTCATGAAATAGACTACACAATCAGTGATTTTGTAGCGGATCTGAGAGCACCCACCCCTTCAGCTGCTGCTGAACTGGTGGTAAAGAACAAACAAGAGCTCTTAAAGCGATCTAAAGAACTTTCAATGAGGCTTTACAGTTCCCTTGAGCGGATGATATCACAAAAGAAAGAAAAGGCCTCCTATTACTCGGCCGAACTATTACTCAGAAGAATTAATGCTCTTATAAATGAAAAAAATTTAATACTTGATGACGTTTCAAGATCACTCTCAAACCAGATAGAAGCCTGTCTTACAAAAAACAGGGGGAGGTTTGAGAAAGCTGTTGGACAATTAAACGCCCTGAGCCCTCTGAATACCCTTGCCAGGGGATTTGCAATTATTTCAAAGCTACCGGAGAATAAACCTGTATTCTCTATCAGTGATGTAAATAAGGGAGATGAAATTAAAACAAGATTAAAAGACGGTGTACTCTCAAGCAGAATACATCAAATTATAGAAAACACATGAAACGGAGATAATTTGCCATGACATCATCCATCACTTTTGAAAAGGCAATAAAAAGACTTGAAGAAATTGTTAAAGAACTTGAGAGCGGTGACATAGAAATTGAGAAAGCCTTAACCATATTCGAAGAAGGAACGAAACTCTCAAAAATCTGTGCAAAAAAGCTGTTGAATATAGAAAAAAGAATCGAGATATTAAAAAAGGGAGAAAAGGGAGAAGACATCCTTGAACTTTTTCAGGGAATCGATGAAGAATAGCTCTTTTCTTCCTCTTTGCTGGAAATTTCTTTTAAAATGTTTTTTATCTTTTACATATACCGATACTTTAAAAAACCCATTCTAAATAATAAAAATACCCGGGATGCTTTATGAAAATAAGAACAAAAGTACTTATGGTAGTGTTGCCTCTCTTCATATTCCCACTCCTGCTAATCGGTATCACAGCATATTTATCAGCACGAAACGGTATAACAAAGGTAGCAAAAGAGTTCCTGGGTTATAAAGCAACTGAAATGTACAAATATTGCAGCAGACAGGAAGATATCATCACCGGTACAGGATTGGTCGATGTTGGGGATTACCGGAAGATAGCACAGAAATCCGCAGAAGACTATGCAAATGCAATCCGGCTTTCAGAAACAGGATATTTTATAGCCTTCAATTCAGAGGGAGAAGTAATGTTTCCAAAAGAAGAAGAAGCCAATTTAAGCAATTACGACTTTTTTTCTACTATCACAGAGACAAAAAAAGGATTACTTGCCTTTTCATATAAAGGGATAAACCGGGTTGGCTATTATCTCTATTTCGAGCTATGGGATTGGTACATCCTTCTCAGTGAGCATAAAAAAATATTTTATGAGGATGCAGATAACATTAAAAACCAGGTTGCATATACGATGGGTATTACACTCATCTGTGCGGTTTGCCTCATCCTCTTTTTCATAAAAAAACTCACAGACCCTGTAGGCAATGTAGTTGCAACAATGCAAGAAATAATTACAAATAATGATCTTTCACAGAGAGTCAGGTTTGAATATGATGATGAAATCGGATACCTCGCTACCTGGTTTAACAGAATGGTGGGAGACCTTGAAATTGCTTATAATCAAATTAAGGAATATGCATATAAGAGTGTTCTTGCAAAAACCAGTGAAGAAAGGATACGGCATATATTTCAAAAATATGTTCCTGCAGAAATTATAGATGAAGTACTAAAAACAAAAGGCGAGAAGCTTCTTGTTGGAAAAAAACAGTGGGCAACTATCCTTTTTTCTGATATCCGGAGGTTTACATCCATTTCTGAAAGGCTTTCCGCCGAGGAACTTGTTATTTCCCTTAATACTTATTTCAATGTCATGGTCAACATCATCATAGACCATAAAGGAATTATAGATAAGTTTATTGGGGATGCAATTATGGCAATATTTGGGGCCCCTGTTCTTCACGATGATGATCCACTCCAGGCAGTTTTTACTGCGCTTTCAATGCTCAAATCCCTTAAAAGCTTTAACAGAAAACAGACATTAACCGGAAAACCACCATTTAAAATCGGAATAGGCCTTAATACGGGGGAAGTTATTGTCGGAAATATCGGTTCAACACAAAAACTGGATTATACCTGCATCGGCGATACTGTAAATCTTGCTTCACGGCTTGAAGGGTTAACGAAACTCTACAGGACTCCTATCATTATCAGTGAATATACGTATACTGAGGCACAGAGCGGCATTATGGCACGTGAAATCGATTCGGTAAGGGTGAAAGGAAAAGCCAAACCGGTTAAGATATACCAACCATATATTGAGGCGTCCCCAAAAATAAAAGATGGATATAATATCTTTAACGAAGCAATCCACCTGTACAGGAATAAAAGTTTTAAAGAAGCGTTGAAACTGTTTCACAGTAGTAATGAAATATTGGAAAAAGATACACCGAGTCTCCTGTATATGGACCGATGCGAGGAACTTATCCATGATCCGCCTGAAGAGGACTGGGATGGGGTTTATACCGCAAAAACAAAATAAATGTTTATTCTTCTTTGCACTGATCCCATTAATGATACTGTTACTGGAGATCAATACGGCTGATGCTGAAGGTGCTATTGTTACTTATGATCGTGATATTGATATTTCAATGGGAACATATAATTACTTTTATAATAAATATGACAGAGAGGTCGATGGTGGCAGTTTGCCTGATATAAAAACCGGGATATATTTTGGAGCGTACATAAGTTCTAAAAGCCGCCTCTTTACATTCTTTTTTAATACCAGGAATATCTATTCTATATATGAAGCAGGTTTTGCCTTGAACCAAATAGGTAATGAGAAACACTATATCCTGTCAATCCCGTTTACCTATGATCTGGCGTATAAAATTCCTCTTTTTAAAAAAGCTGCATTGTACCCTTTTGCAGGGACAGGTTTCGATTTAATCCGGGTAATGGATAATGAGAAAGTTCACTGGGAGCTGCATTACCTTCTTGAATCAGGTTTAGAGGTAAAATACCTTATCTGGAAGGATACATTTTTAAAACTAAGAATGAGCTACGGTATTATGTTTGTCAATCAAATAGAAAGCGGCTTTATGCACTTTTTGAAAGTGCGCTTCCCTGTGCCGTTTATACCCTGACATTAAAATGCCACAGTATCGCCAATCTTGAACTGCTCTTCTGAATACACAATTTTTCCCTTTGATAATCGTGGAAAAACTTTAAATACCTTTATAGTTCCAATAAAAGCAAATTCGTCATCTTCACTTCGGTATACCTGAAGGATATCCCCTTCATTAATATTGTTATCACTCCCGAGGTCAAACAGAAGAATGTTTCCTGGAAGGGACTGTACTATTACTCCTGATTCTATACCACCTTCCTTAAAAGAACGTGATGGGGTTGTTCTGATTCCCCTCATCTCCTCACTAATACGCATTATTTCAGTCAGAGCTTCGGGGACTTGTTCAGAGTCTTTGTAATTCCTTACGATATCCTTATAACTGTTCAGTGCTTCTGTATAGTATCCTTCATTGTATGATTTTTTTGCGTCCTTCAAGACTACAGCGGCTTTCTGGCTGATTTTTTTCTTTTCTTCCTCTTCTTCTTTCAATGCCCAAAGTTTATTGATCGAACTAATTTCGTCAAGTGTTTTTTTTCTTCTGGAAGTTGCTGCAAGATCGATAAGTATTTCTTCCAGATTATCGATTGCCTTATCATACTCTCCGTTACTTTTATATTGCATGGCGCCAGCAAAGAGAAGATTGGCCTTTCTTTCTTGTTCTTTTTTTTCCTCTTCTGTACGGTCTTTAAACATTTGATCCATGATCACTTCTGCCCTGTTTAACGCCGTTTTTTTATAATTAGCATCGTTTGCGACTATATAAACGGTAAAATAACGCGATAGAGCCTCCTGTAATTTCCCCTCCTTTTCAAGCAGTATAGCAGCCTCCAGGGTTTTCTGTCCGACCTGATCTAAATTAATTCTATTCTGTTCCCTTTCTGCAAGATACAAAATATTATTCACAAGATTTTCTTCGACCCTCAGTTCCATATCATCGCCGATACCTTTTACTTTGGCACTCTGAATTATCGGTAAAATTGTGTTTAATTTTTCAATGCCTCTTAAATAGTTTTTTCGGGTGAAGAATCCCAGCGCATCGTTATAAATACTGTTCAGCTGGCGTCTAAATGCCAGATATTCCTGCTGCTGGAGTGTAATGCTCTGAGCCCTCTGCTCAGCCTCTTTCAGCTTTGCCTTTTCCTCAATGAGTTTCTGTTCCACCTCATTTATCCGCTTAGTATAGGCATTAACTTCCTGTTCTATGCTATCTTCTTTTAATCTTAATTCTTCCTCATACTTTATCTTTACTGCCTCTGCTTCCTGGCGTGCCTTCTCTTTGGATTCTAAAAACTCTGCATATAAGTGTTCTCTTTCTTTTTCTACCTCCTGATCAATGTTGGCCACACCGCTCTCTGCTATTCTCTTCCTCGCCTCTTCAAGGCTCTCTTGAAATGCCTGGTTTAATTCTGTTTCTCTCTCCAATAATAACTTATCCTGACTCTGAATAAAATATTCTTTTTCTTTCTGAAGTAAATCCAGCCTTATTTTTGCTTCTTGCAGCTTTTGTTTCTGTGTCGCTACTTCAGCCTCCGACTTCCTCCGTATTTCCCGTATCACCTCTTCCTCTACTCCGGAGATCTTTTCTTCGACAATCTGTTCTTTGACTCGCGCTTTATTCACCATCAAGTAATAAAAAAATCCAAACGAAACGAAAATAATTATGATTATATTTACGATAAGAGGGAGAACCAACCCTTTCTTTTCACTCCGGATTAAATTATCCCAATGTTGAGCTTTTTTCCTTTTCCCGAGTTCATCTTCTATCGATTTATATACATCCTCTTCGCTTACCTCATGAAAGACCTCCTGGATCTCTTCTGCGATTGTACGGTCCTGAAAACTGAGAGCAATGCTCGTTATTTCATCAATATCTTCACGCCCTATACTATCTCTGTTATTCGTAATATATTGGAGATCAAGAACAGGTATAAACCTATCTTCATTTTTAACAAAGTATTTTATAGGAGCCCTTTGTTTTTTGGGATGAATTTTTTCAGACCCCGTCAGTTTTAAATATCCCATGATGCGGTCGATGGTAAAACCATAAAAATCCTTTTGTTCTTTTACAAAAAAGATATTATCGGAAGTGCTGACCTCCCTTTCAGGTAAAGGGATATAGGATTTGAGACTTTTTACCTCCACACCTGTTTCAAGGATAAAGGTATCCTTTGTAGGATGTTTATTTATGAGGATCTTTTCGATCTGCTCGGGTTCTACTGCAAGAGAAAACCCGTTAAGACTGAAACAAAGTAATTTATCCGCCATTTAAAGTACTTTCCAGCTCTGAAATAATACTTTGATCATAATTATATTTCTCTTTTATATCATTCAGAATTCGAAACCCTTCTTCTCGATCAAGATAATTATATAATAATTTTCCTTTCAGCAGGTATATATCCGGATATGAAGAGGAATCTCGATTATTCTCAAGAAAAGAATCCAGCTCATTATATAATTTTGTTAATATTGATTTCTCACTTTCACCGGTTTCTTGATAGAGAGTTACAAGAATGCGGTAATAATCTTTGTACAGTTCTCCACTCTCATCTTCTAAATAGACCGGTTTTAGAGTATTATAATCTGCTAAAGCCCGATAAGCCTCACCCTGGGAAAGCTCCAGATCGATGAGGTTATAAACTCCATAATAAAAGAGCTCATAAATTGGATAATCGTAAACAAACCTTCGAAAGTATTCAATTGCCTTTTGGTAACTCCCCATTTGATAATAACAATACCCAATTTCATATACACTGATTGGAGTATACCCTGAATCAGGGAAAAAATTTATCAAGCAATTGAACTTCAGTGATGCTTCATCCCACTGTTCCCTCCCAATGAGCTCCATCCCATCTGTAAAATAATTACGGGCACTGTCTGCCCTGAATCTTTCCACCTCAATAGCGGTAATATTAGCGAGGTTTTTTTTAATTCCTGTATTAAGTTTATAAAGTTTTAATAAATTATACCCAAGGAGTCCTCCGAAAATTAATGACGTAAATCTCATCGGGTCAGAAGCCAGCTTGCTTTCTTCTTTTTGATTATATATCATACCAGCCAGTGATAAGCCAAAGAACCCTGCTGAAAAAAGAGTTTCAATCCGTATTGTTCTCTTTAAATAACGTGATCCTTTATTCGATAGAGAAATACCATTATCCTTTCGTTCAATCAGATAGGTACCGGCCGGCAGATTATTAATTTCGATAGGTGTTTCTCCCACATTCTTTTCATTGATATAAACGTTTTGATTCTTCTCACTGATAACGATCTGTATGTTAAGGGATGAGAGTGTATAAAAAAGGAGTTTTCTCTTCTCTCCTGATATTTTCACTTCCTGCTGTATCGGTTCATAACCCGGCTTTTCAATACGTAGTTTAATTTTATTCTTGTTGATATCATTTAATCTCAGTGGGGTTTTACCACGTTTGTCCCCTTTGATATAAACCTCAGCGTTTATTGGGTCAGTATTGATAAAGAGCTCAATGGGTTCCCCGGAATATTCTGCATAACCATCACCAGTCCAGTATAAAATGCATAATATAATGACAATAACCAGATACTTTTTCATAATAATAGAAGAACCCTAATGTGGACAAGCCACATTCTTGATTTTTAGAATTCCCTTGCCAAAAAAGCAAGGAAATTGTTATTAAGGTACTAGATCAGAATTCCAATTTCCGTGTATATTGCATCCATGGGATTTTCCCTGTAATCTATAGAAAAAAATCCCATCTTAAAAGAGAATTGACCAAAACCGAACGGTCTTACAATCACATTGATGCCCGCCCTTATATATGGATCAACTGAGGTCTTGCTTTCCTCGTTGATAGAAAGATTAGAAATGCTCAGCCCAAAATTACCATCAAATGCTATGCCTTCAACAATCTTCCGCATTTTAATAAGATACTGTAATGATACACCTGCTGAAAGTATCGTCACGCTTGAATCAATATAACCTTCGCCGGATCTACTTTGCATTATAATATAATTCGTATTGATTCCAAGGCCACCTGGAAAAATATTTATTCTGGGAAAATGAATAATTGAAATTTCGCTGAAAATACCCGGGGGATAAAGTTCAGTCCATTTTGCGAGAGGGTAGATTGTTCCAATAGATACATGCAGAACCAATTGTGATCTCACGAAACTGCTCTCTACTATACGGCTCAAAGGCGGTCTATATTCTTTCGCCTTTTTGTCAATTTTAAAGGTTAATATTTCATCAACCTCCAGGTTCTGGACCTGCTTAAAGGCCTGTATGTATTTATTACGCTCTTCGGTTAAATTTAAAATTAATCCACTCTCAACATATAATATCCTTCCAATGATTACCGGTTTCCCATTCTGGATATAAAATGACCCAAAGATAATTTCATCTATGCGTTTCTTTTTTCCAATGTTTATCAAAACCCTCTCGTCCCATAATTTTGCCTTTCTGTCCTCACGATACAACTGCATTCCTTCTTCATCTATAAGAAGAACTTTATTTTTATTAAAATGCTCTTTCAACTTGCTATGGATGTAAACAGGAATTCTATAGGTTAATTCAATATATGCCTCTTTATCCGAAATATCCTTAAAATAATAGATTAAAACTTTGCTGTTTGATTTTCCGTATATAGAGACAGTAGAAAACAGGAAAATTGCCAGCATATAAAACCATAAATATTTTATCATATGGTTTTTAGAATGCAAAAAATAATTATTCGGTGGTTTAATCATACAATCCTGGGTAAAAGAACACCTCCAAAGGAGATGGCTTCCTTTTGGCAGTGAATCTATATTCTTATATATATAGTATAGTACAAATTTGTTTATTCATCTAACCGTACAGTACGAAAAACCCAATCATTGTACTTATATACCAGGTTTTTATCTGACCGTTTCCAGATCTATTCTATCTCCAACTAATAATCCTGATTCCTTAAAAAACCCCTGATTTACTTCAAGTGCATACCTGCATTTACTATTCGATGTTATGGGTATTAAGGAATACGGCTCCATATCAAATATATCGGTAACTTTTCCATTTTTATCTATAAAAGCAATTGATAAGGGTATTTTTGTATCCTTCATCCAGAATGAAAGAATCTTATCATTTTTAAATATAAACAGCATCCCCTGGTTTATGGCAAGTTCATCTCTATACATAAGTCCTCTCTGTCTCTGGTTTTTTGTTCGTGCAATTTCCACGCTGAGAGGCCGGCCGTTTATACTCAATGTTGTTTTTCCCATTTCCTTTTTATGACAGGAGCTAAACAAACAGAAGCTAAACAACCAGAGTGTGAGGAAATAGAGAATTAATAAACCCTTAATAACATAGTATTTATGTTTTATCATGATACCCACCTCGATATATTTTCATACTCCTCCTTCTATATTAAACAAAAAGAGTTTGCCTTGACAATTACAAAATTGAAATCTATATTGCTTAAAATGGCTCCTAGAAAAAGAATGTCGAAAATTGGAAAAACAGGTTGTTTATTCTGGCTTTTTATTCTCCTTGTCATTATCGTTATTTTTGTCTATAAAGGGAAAGGTAATTTCAAAGAGACCTTTTCATTTAATAAGATAAAAGGTATAAAAGAGGCGCTGGAGAAACCTCGAAAAGAAACTGAAATCCAGGAAGAAAATAAACTGGAGCTTGCTGAAACGGAAGAAAAACGTGATGAATACGTAAAACAAGAGAAAACAGGCGATGAGACACGATTAACCGATTCTGGAGAAAAAGTAATAAAAGAACCCGATAAACCTGAGGATATGGAAACAAAGAGCTCGGATGAAATAGTTAAGACCACTCAAAGACCTGAATCTTATGTTAAAAAGAAAACTGCAACAAAAAGCGAATTAAAAACTAAAAAGCTTACCACCTCTCTTTACTTTGTAAAAATAAATAAAGAGTACGGTATGGTGAGTCCGATTTCTGTTACAAGAACGATAGAATATAAGGATTCACCGATCACAAGAACGATAGAGTCTTTGTTGAGAGGTCCTACAGTAACAGAAAGGCAAAGGGGTATTACCAGTTTTATACCGGACGATACTGATCTGATTTCAGCACATATTTCAGGCGGACATTTAATCCTTAATTTTACACATAAATTCGAAGAAAATTACACAGGAAGGGACGCAATACACCTGGAACTTTCCCAGGTATTGCTCACCTCCTTTAATTTCAACCAGGTGACAAAACTTAGCATTCTTATTGAGGGACAACATAAGCGATATATTACGGGCGAAGGAATACCACTAAAAGAAGTATATACAAGACAGGATCTAACAGTGTTTAAACACTTATGATACTCTCTCAAAGCAGGTTCAAGCTTTAAAAATAGAACTTAAATATGAAAAAGATAAAACCCTATATATACAAAACAGACCAGGCCACCCTTAAAGAGTATAAAGATCGAATAGTATCCTTCATCCATGAATATTCCTTAAAC
>Ga0114925_10000076_pt1 | contig 33406 bp, 43 predicted proteins | sample SumtaG_2_FD_87287 | JGI IMG/M metagenome (GOLD analysis project Ga0114925, IMG submission 87287) | Deep subsurface microbial communities from Indian Ocean to uncover new lineages of life (NeLLi) - Sumatra_00607 metaG | ecosystem: Environmental > Aquatic > Marine > Oceanic > Sediment | place... | reverse complement strand
CTGAGCTGAAAGCCCAGAAAGCCGCTGAGAAGCTTGCTAAGCAGCAGGAGCGCGAGGCTAAGAAGCAGGCTGCCGCTGAGCTGAAAGCCCAGAAAGCCGCTGAGAAGCTTGCTAAGCAGCAGGAGCGCGAGGCTAAGAAGCAGGCTGCCGCTGAGCTGAAGGCGCAGAAAGAGGCAGAGAAGCTTGCTAAGAAGCAGGCTGCCGCTGAGAAGAAAGCCAAAAAGCAGGCTGCCGCTGAGAAGAAGAAGGTAGTAGCTGAGGTGGCGGAGGTGGACTCCTCGGATGGCGAAGAGACCGCCGAGAATGTTGAAGAGACCGCTACTATTGCAGATAGCAAAACTACCGAGCTGGAGCTTGAGGAGGAGATCATCGTGCCAACCACACCTGCCTCAGACGAGGAGGAGGAGGATGAGGAGGGCGATGAGCTGGAGCTGAACGAGACGATGAAGGTAGAAATCAGCGGAGTCAGCTACTTCAAGACGCCAGCCTTTGGACTGTCAGCAGTGCTATTTGCCTACCCGACCGGCGAGACGGTGGGAGCCTATGACGAAGCGACTGGAGAGATCCAGGAGATTGAGTTTGACGACTAGGCGCTAGAGCCACATTGTACATAATTTAAAAAAATCAAAAAAAAAAGGGGAAACCCAACCCTTTTTTTATTACCGGTTTCTCGTTTTCTCACCGGTTTCTCGTTTGCCGTATATCTGGTATTTAAGCTAGATTGCAGTGTGTCACAGGTAATCATTAAAATAGCGGATATTGGCTAGATTGCAGGGTTCTACGCAATATGTGGTATTTTAAGCTAGATTGCAGGGTGCAAACTGAATTTCCGAAAAGTATCACATTTTGAGAAAATTGAAGTGTTTTTGTGCTTCTAGAATAAAGCCATTCAACCCCCAGCAACCAAACCGGATTCAAATTCTTACCGAAAAAACACTTAACACCAACAACAACATGGCTTCCCTCACCTTCCGACCGAAGTCCGGTGCCGCAGCTCGCATTGTTGAAGTCCCTGCTGGAGCCGTCGGGCTCCTCATCGGCAAGGGTGGCAAGAACATCAAGGCACTCTCCGCCGCTCACCCTGAGATCAAGATCCAGGGACCGAAGCGGGGGGCTCCCAAGCAGACCTTCCGCCTGACTGGTACGAACGAGCAGCAGCTCAACTCCGCCGAGCAGTCCATCCGCGACACTGTCGCCACGTGGGAGAGCAAGGCAGCATACTACGAAAATGTCGCCCAGCAGCGACGGGAGCGCGAGCGCCGCCGCCAGGAGGAGTGGTCCACCCACATCCAGAAGCTGTCTGGATGTGAGGGTGAGGGCTGGACTACTGCCGGCTCTGCCGCTCAGGACGCGTGGCGCAAGAAGCAGCTCGCTAAGCAGGCAAAGCAGGAAACTACCATCTCCTACAAGCGCCGCCCGATTGCGGTAAACCGCTTTGAGATCCCCTCGGACAGCAGCGATGACGAGGATGATGAGGTGGCACGCCCTTCTGTCGCAGTCCCGCGCAAGCTGGACACCAGCAGCGCCTGGTCCAAGGGAGCCCCTAAGGAGCTCGCTACCCCTCCTGCCAAGCTGACCCGCCAGACCGCTGACATGGGGCACCCGGAGGCGGATGCCAGCAAGGCGATGGAGAAGCTAGTCGCCGAGTACAAGCCCATCAAATCCTGGGCAGACGAGTGCGACGACGAGTATTAGGCGCCAGGCGCCCAAGGTGAGTCGTAGTAAGTAGATCGTATTGTACATAGTAACCAAAAAACAAAAAAAACAAAAAAGGGCACTGCCCAACAAGTCCATTAGCTCAGTTGGTAGAGCATCCGCCTAATAAGCGGGAGGTCGTCGGTTCGAGCCCGGCATGGACTATTTTTTTCTTCAATTATGTCCATTTTTTTACAAAATTGAAGCGGTTTTCCAGTAGCTATACAATAGCATCAAGCCCCCGAAAACTAACCAGAAAAAGCAAATAACCGAAAAAATGGCATCAGCAGCACGCGAAGAGTACGAAATGGAGGTAGATATGCCTCTGGACGGAAATGTAACGGATCGGAGTGAGGAAAGACGTGAGCGAATGCGCCAACGCCACGGAAGGTGGGCGGTACCAGCTAACGCGTGGGCCGAGAAGGAGAAGGAGATGGATGAGTTGAGAGCAGCTCATCAGAAAGAGATGGATGAGTTGAGAGCAGCCTATGAACTGTCGCTACAAAAGCAGCAGCAACACTGCACTGACTGTTTGGACGATTTTAAGCTTACCTTGGAGAGAAAGGAGGAGAAAATCCTTGATTTGCGAGGAAAGTTCAGTCGCGCGAATACGAGAATCAGTGTATTAACTACGGCACTAATGGAGAACCTGCAAAGCCAGTGGGATCAAATGAGACGCGAGAGGGTAGAGGATCAACGTAGGAATGCCGAGCGAGTCCAGGTGCTTCGGAACAGGGTGAACGCCGTTAGGGAGTTGGTAGATATAGATAATAATCACTACGCTAGGGCACGTCTGGATCAATTCGGAGAAAGAATGCGCAATCCGTTGAATGAATGAGAAACGGCTGAATAAATGTACTATTAAATCTCTCCAAAAATAAAAAAAGTCGGGGTAAACCCCTTCTTTTTTTTTGTTTTTTATATTTTAATATGTACAATTTGTTAGCTAGTCGGCGAATTGGAAGCGGGGCAGCCCGCGGATATCGCAGACCCCGTTGAGGAAGTCCTTTTCAGCTTTGGCGTCTCCACCTCTCTCCTGGATATTATGGAGCCCTCGGAGGAGAGCGAGATAATCATGCCCGTCCTCATCGTAGTCACCACGATGATGAAGGCTTTTTCTCTGTTTAGAGGCAGTAGCAGCGGCGGCATCAATCTCAGCAGCCCATTGCTCAGCCCATTGCTCTGTCTCTTGCTCTTCCTGCATATAGCAGTCAGGGTGGTAGCCGTCACCGCGATGTCCAGCCCGATGAGCTGAGTCAGCATCGCAGCCGCTTTCACAGCCGGGGCAGTAGTCAGTGATCTCCTCATCATCCTCTTCCTGATCACCGGTTGACCTGAACTCCTCATCGCACTGGAGTCCCAGATCATAACCGGAATCTTGGGACACAGTGGGCTTGCGCACCAACGGAGCTGGACCTGGCGCCAATTTCCGTCTGTGGGGAGGAACCCATGCGTTGGGGCTGGACTTGAAAACATCGTGTGCGGCTTGTACCACGTAGACATCTTCTTCCTCGGAGCTAGTGGAGGAAACATCAGAGGGGGGAGCATCGCGGTAAAAGACACGTACCTCAGCGGGCGGCGGCTTCATGAGCTTGTCGGGGTTATCCCCGGCGAAGGAGACGTGGACCTTGGGCATATTGGCGAATGCGGTATCCCAGCAGGAGTTGCAGAGGGCGTGGTCCTTATCTTCTTCAGTGATCATCTTGCCGCACTTGCCGAGGCACTCGCCGGGCTTGGTACCGTTGGCAGCCTGAAGGAATTCCTGAATGGCAGCCATAGTGTGTTGAAGTTGTTGAAAGTTGTGAAGTTTTTTAGATTCTTTTGTAGTCTTTGGGGGTTTGGTGTCTATCACTAGTTTGGCAGAATTCTCTTCAATTTTCTGGAAAAAATACCTCATTTTAAATAACGGTTCCTGCAATTTGAAGATCGGGTATTTTTGAATTTGGGTGGGAGAAATAACGGGAAACGGCTGAGAATTTGAATTTCTTAACGGTTAAAATACGGCATTTTTGAGAAAATTGAAAAGATTTTCGAAAAAGAAGTTAAAACCACACAAAGCAAAAACACAATACAAAAAAACCCAAGAACAAACAACCAAACACTAAAAAACTCAAAATGTCCAGCATTGCCGAAACGATGACCCTCAAGATCATCAAACAGACTATCGCTGAACTGGAGAAGAATGGTGCCCTCGCTATGACCACGGAGGAATGCCTAGCCATGTTCACCAAGAGTGCCCCCCAGAAGAAGCGGGTCACACTGATGGGTGGGCACAAGAAGAAGAAGGCAGCCGCCGCCAGGAAGGCTCACAAGGCGATGGATAAGGCAGCGACTCTGATCCTCAAGGCAGACGAGAAGGTCAAAAAGCAGGAAGCCAAGGAGGCTAAGAAGGAGCTGGCGGACCGTGCGGCATTGATCAAGCTCAAATCCAAGGCTGGTCGCGAGATCATCCAGGCGGGAAAGGTAGCCAAGAAGAAGGCTGTCGCTGAGCGGAAGGCGAAGAAGGCTGCGGAGAAGCTGGCTAAGCAGCAGGAGCGCGAGGCTAAGAAGCAGGCAGCTGCGGAGCTGAAGGCACAGAAGGCTGAGGCGAAGAAGCGGGCTCGGCTCCTCAAGCAGCTCGCCAAGTTCGCCAAGTCAGAGAAGGACTTGATGGAGGAGATGAGTGGGCGAAGCATCGCTAAGCTGGAGAGCTACCTTGCCAGCAACCTCAAGAACGCTGCCGAGGAGAAGGAGCGCAAGGCAGCTCTCAAGGCTCTCAAGGCTCAGAACCCGCGCCCCAAGGGACGAGCTCCCAAGGGCAAGGCGTGGTGCTACGAGACTGGCGACTGGATCAACCAGCCCTTGGAGATTGATGAGGTGGAAACCATCATGCTCTGCTAATTGTAGGGCGCAACTTGTACATACTATAAAAAAAAATAGGGGTAAAACCCGTTTTTTTTACCGTTAGCAATTACCGTTATAGATCCGTTAATTAAATTGAAAAAAATAAATCTCTCCAGAAACCAGTAAGAATACAATATGGCTAGTTCAAATAAAGGAGAGGATCCAGAGTCGGTGCGCAAGATGGTGAAGATGATATTATCGAAGGACAGTTTTGCAACAAAACAGGCGGAGTTGTTGTTGCTTTGCGGCATTGCGCTCAGCGATGCCGAGTTAGTAAAACAGGCGTGTGAATTAGGCGCGAGCCCTGGAGCTCCAGTGAGTGAGTCCCATTTAAAGATAATGAACCAATTTGGTTATTTTAAGGGTTGCTAATATTAAAGGTGAGTTTTAATACCGTTAGCAATTACCGTTATAGATCCGTTATAAAATTGATTCAGTTAATAGACAATAGTCTATAATTATCTGATCGTCTAACTAGAAGCCAACATGCCATTGATACCAAAAGACAAGAACTTTGAGGGGGAGTTGAAGTGTTTATCATCGGGGGTAAATACGGTATATAAGCGTAGCCGCGGGACTCCAATAACGAGAGTGCGCAGTACACTTGGAAAACCAGGACCAAGGTGTTATGTGTCGGAATGGAAGAGGAGGAAGGTTCGTCGGCAGGACAGGATAGAATGCGGGGAGAGATTTACGCCCCGCGGTAAGGTATGGGATAATTAGTGTTGTAATAGATAATAGTATTTTTATTCTGGACTGAGGGAAAACGCCTATTACCGGTATCTCGTTTTATTACCGGTTTCTCGTTTTCTCACCGGTTTCTCGTTTGCCCTATATATGCTAGTTTACACCGTGGCACTTGAAAATGCGTAAAATAGCGGATAATGGCGCCCAACAACGCTAGATTGGCGGGTACCACGGTAACGGCTAGATTCGCGGGTACACATTTACATAGGTTATTCAAATTATTTTAGGAAACCAGAGAAAGTCCTGTTAGAAAGAGGTCTCGCAATTAAATTAAAAAGTAGTATAACTATAAATGAAAAACGATAATAATTACAGTCAAAATTTATTTGATATTTATTCGTTTAGTCATATTTCTCACGGAATTCTATTTTTTCTATTTTTCAGATATTTAAAAGTCAACTTTTGGACTGGACTATATTTAACTATCATTCTAGAGTTTTTATGGGAAATGTTTGAAAACACGGAATTTATCATTTGTTTATACAGAAAAGATTATGGAAACTATAAGGGTGACAGTTATCTTAACATAACCGGTGATATCATAACAACAATTATTGGTTATTTACTAGCTTCAAAAACCTTGTATGGATCTATTCTATTCTTGGTTCTATCTGAAATACTATTAATTCCATACAAAGCCAACTTTCTGCAACTAAGCATAGGAAGTTTGTTTAAAAAAACAAATCTATCATCATGTCTTGGGGTGTAAAATGAACCGGCTAAATATGATTTAATAAATAGTTTACTACTTATTAAATTTACCTGCGACGCCTTCTTCTCTTCTGACGCACTCTCCTGGTTCTCTTCCTCATACGCCTCTTTCTCTTTTTTGTCCGGCGACGGCGACGCCTTGACCCGCTTGCTGCCGGCGAACGACGAGCGCCGACAGGGCGAGCACCAGGACCAGCTTCCGGAGTTTGAGGTCCCACACGATGTCGTCGTGGTCTTCCAACATCTTGCCTCACCAGTCTCGGTGGTGGTGGTAAAAACTCTCCTACTACAATGTCAACCTGTGCTGCCATATATATTAGGTTAATATAAATAAAATTGAAATACTTACTTCTTCTACATTTCTGGATTAAGCACGCCATGAGTAACCCTAAAACTACCGAGATCAATCTGCTAACCGCCAAACCGTATATCTTTACGCGGGACAATCAAAGAAAATTTGGACTCCAAACAGACAATGGATTCCTTTGGATCACACAAACAATAAATAGCGAAGGCATACACAGTATATGCGTCCCAATGGAGGGAAAGGATAAAACGCCCGTCTATAATCATATGACAAAGGAAGATTTGGAGAACGAGGGACTATATGGATTTTCCCTGCAACTGGCACTAGAGTGGACGAAAATAGCACCCCCTCGCCCTGCAACTGGTACAGTAAAAAATTGAAGTGATAGATTCTATAAAAAAGTATGACACACCACCACCACCCACCATGTCTCGTCGCAACACGAAAAAGAAACAGCAGTATCATTTTGAACTTCCTCTTCATGAGGGGATAGTACGCAGCTATGTTGCGCCAACGCAACTGGAGAAGATGATGGGTAAATATAACAAAAAGGTAAAGTTGGAGCTGTTGCCGCCGACAAGGAACCCATGCGCAGATGCTGCTTGTGGAAGTGGGTGCGGCAGTTGTGCTAGCGAAGGTCCCAAATTCTACACACTCCGAGCATCGGGGTCACACCGCGCGACGGTCAAAAAACTCGCCCAGGATATGGTGGAACGACATGATAACATTGTGAAGGTTCTACAGGGAATCCAGAAGACGATGGTATCTAAGAAAGATCAAGGCTCAGCAGTGTCCGCAGACGTATAAAATTGCATTATTATCCATATTCCGTAATTGACAAAAATTTTTATCATGAATATGAAAGTTTTTTGCCTGAGCTTTATGAGTCAAGGCTTCCAAACGTAATCGTTGCAGAGCAACAATCAGGGTATTTTTAATATGTGCAGAAATTTCATCAAGAGAATAAAAATAATCAATATCAATGATAACTTCGAAACCGCCGAAATCTTCATCGGAAATTTGACAAATACGGGGTGTAGGCATATATATTATTGTAGGGTATATACGTTTATTATGTTATTGTCCTGTAATAATAAAGAGCACTAAAAAAACGGCACCAATGTGTCGTATTTTGATATCTTTTTAAATATTTCGTAATAACAGCATATGGACATCAATATGGAAGGATTATTGGAAAATTTGAAGAACAAAAAGTTAAATTATGAATTAGATTTAGTATTGGAAGGCGGAGCCATGAATGGAGCATTTGAAATAGGGGGTCTTATACTACTTAAACAACTAGAGGCGGAAAAAAAAATTAAAATTAATCGGATATCGGGGGCAAGCGTTGGGGCATTTACAGGATTACTATACCTAACGGATAGGCTAGACAGTTATATATATCATTACAAGGAATGGCGTGACAAATTCAACGAAACGGTAAAATTAGATAGTTTAAAGACGCTACTAATGACCATTTGTTCAGAATTAACATCCGATGAATTTAAATCTCTCCAAAAGAATAAATTATTCATAACTTATTATGATGTGAAAACAAGAAAATGTATTCTAAAAAAGGAATATGTGGATAAGAAGGATCTTTGGGAAACGGTGTTAAAATCGTGCCATCTTCCATACCTGATCAATGGTGAAATATTCTATAAAACAGAAGAAGGTGAGTATTTAGATGGCGGTTTACCATATATTTTCAAATTGCAAAGGGAGAAATTAAACCATAGAGTTTTCTATATGAAACTAACACAGGCGGACCGAATAGGAGCGATGTTTAATGTCGCGGGTGAAGAAAATATGGATGGAAGAATACTAGAAGGATTACTGGATACATATAATTTTTTGATGTATGATAAGAAAACAAATATGTGTAGCTTCGTGAATAACTGGAGTTTTTTTGAATTAATTCGGTATAACTGCATAGATTACATTTATTATTTTCTTGTTTGCTTTTTGATTTTCTATTACAGAGTCTTTGAATGTGTATCGCCGGAACTAGAGAAATCAGATATATACATAAGATTCAAACCCTTGGGGAACCAAATATATAAAAGTGTTATTCGGTACTTGGTATTTGGTTAAGAGAAGCGATGAGTGGCCAATGATCTGAAGTATTCTTAAGATTAATATAATCAACATCAATAGATAATGAGAGATCAGAGAATAAGGGTAATATATGATCCAGAGTAACACCGGAAATATGGGTATGATTATTATTATTTCTCTCCAAGTGTAAAGGAGAAAAGGGGTCAGGAATATTAAGATCTCCAATAAGCACGGTTTTTTCTTTGAAGGGTGAATTAAAAATAATAAAGGCAAGTTGTTGAAGAGCAATCCGAATATTGTCAGATTGAAGATGTGTGGTAATAAAATTAATCTCTCCAATTGTTAAATATAAAGCACCTTTGGATGCAAAACAATCGGGGACGGTAGTATGTAAGAATGGTGTAAACTGCCTAAAAAGAATAGGTTGATCAGATAATACGATAAGTCCTGAATTTTCTCCTAAGAAATAACTATTATATTGATTACCGGTAATATAATAGGGATATTTTTCAGTTATTTTTGGATGAGTAATGATTAAACGTTGAATATCCATATCGAATGCTTCTTGAAGACAAAAGACAGAAGCATCTGAGTGAACAATATAGTGAATGAGGTTATTAATTTTATTGCCTCTATAACAATGCCACCACAATTCTTGAATATTCCATGAACAGATTTTTTTGATAGGTGTAGCCGCCTTTTTTTCTACAATTTTTTTCTGATATGTATCATAAACAGGGTTAGGGAGGAAATTTGGATTGGTTAAATTTCGCGGAAGAAAAGTGATATTACCGTTAGAAGAATGACAACACGATTTCAAGACCTGTTTACAACTTAATAATTGCTTAAATTTATATGCAATAGCCCACATTACTTAATAAGCTTATAAAAAATATGATAATTCAACAAAAATAAATATTTGTATATTATAATGACGGATTGCAGCATATGTCGTAATAAAATTAATGTAGAAAATTCAGTTTTAACAAGTTGTAATCACAGATTTTGTTCAGCTTGTTTTTTTAATTGGATGAAGCATAAAACGGATTGTCCGAACTGTAGAACATCATTTGGTCCAATAATAGGACAAGAGGAAAGACTGGAATTAGAACAAACCGTGCAGGCAGCAGGAGAGTGGGAGGAGTATATCAATCAATTGAAAGAGGATGTAATAATATTAGAAACAAGAATTAATCAGTGCTGTGAAGAACTAATAGATAAAGAGAGAGAGTTGACGGAAAAGAAATCTACTATGCAAAAAATAATAAATGAATGTAATTTAAGAAGGGAGAAGATGTTGAGAGAAGAAAGAATGTGGAGAGAAAGGCAACAAAAAATGATTGAATATATGAGAGAAAGGCAACTTCAACATTCAAAAAGACGTTTTTATGGCATGCGTTTTTAATATATTAATAATACTGCTTAAAGATTTTAAACCATAGTAGCATGTGTCGGGATCGTAACAGCAAAATCGGCGAGAGGATCCCATAAAAATGCTCTGATAGCTCAGTTGGTTAGAGCGTCCGACTGTTAATCGGGAGGTCACAGGTTCGAAACCTGTTCGGAGCGAAGCTTATGACACATACTTATTCCGCCCGGCTAGCTCAGTGGTAGAGCGCTCGCCTTTTAAGCGAGTGGCCGTGGGTTCGAGCCCCACGCCGGGCAGTTTGTATGGCTTTTAATAAAATTGAAGTAAAGATTAAAACATAATATTAAAAATAAATCACAACAAATATGAATACCAGCACAATGTGGAAAACGACATCTTCTGCCGGCACCCTCGGAATCAACCAACTCCAAGGATGGGCGCCAATGCTCCGGGATGGACTTTATGAGAAAGGAAGTTGGGGCTACGGCATCAAGCGGCTCACGGTGAAAGAAAGTACCGGAAGTTGGCCAATGACATTTTCGGCAATGGCATATAAAAATCAAGAAGGAAAGTGGTTCCTTGGTCTTCGGATGAATATAGACCAAGTGAGTCCGATTAAGTTCCGCGAATGGAACGATGGCGATAATATTGTTCTTCTTCTAGCGGATCTAATGTCAGAACATATGAGAGAACATGGATGCGTGGGGGACTTTGGTCAAGTAGTCTAGATCCATATTAGTCTAGTGGTTAGGATATTCCGCTTTCACCGGAAAGAGCGGGGTTCAATTCCCCGATATGGAAAACAAAAGTTCGTTTGCCCGAGTGGTCTAAGGGGTCACGTTTAGGCCGTGATGTATTCGTACTCGCGGGTTCAAATCCCGCAGCGAACAGAAATTTAGAAAATTATTGACCAATGGTAGCTTTCCCGAGTATGGTCAAAGGGGGTCCGTTCAAGGCGGATTGCGTATTGCTTCGTCGGTTCAAATCCGGCAGCTACCACATAACCAGCAGCGTGGCGCAGGGGAAGCGTGTCTGGCTCATAACCAGAAGGTCACAGGATCGAAACCTGTCGCTGCTAAACATAAAATTTAAATAATTAGCTGTTTCGGCTATATTTTTTAATTTAAATGAGTATAAAAATACTAATTTAAAGAATATTAGTAAATGAGTGATATAGAAAGGCTCCAACAAATCCGTTTGGAAATAGGAGAATTAGTAGATACTTTAACAGAACAAAAAGGGAGCAAAGAGGAAAAAAATAGCACTGAAATAAAGAAGTTATCAAGCACTATAGAAAAATTCATTAACAATAACAATCAACAGTTTACAGCATCATACAATGTGTACAACCTAAAAATCATCCTAGGATTATTATTAGAAATTATCAAAGACCAATCGGAACGAATAAGAGAGCTAGAGACGTCATGATTTTTTCAAAGTATATATATATAGATGCCTTTCAAACCTATTTTTGACATGCGCGCGACAACAATCAGGAAAGCATTTTTTTTAAACGCTATAGTATTAGCTGCGGTAGCAACTGTGTCAATAGAATTAAGAAGATATCTGGATATACGGAAGGAAACAAAAGGATTATCAGAGAGTAAAAAGTTTGCAATTACAATGGTGGGCACTTTTTTGATAGGGGTGATAATCTATCTAATTACGCGGATTGTGTTTGGATTTGGAGAAGGTTTATTGGCATCTCCGCCATTTTCCAAGACTCTATTGTAAAATAAGCAAAACTAGTACGAATTGTCCGTATGGCCCAATGGATAAGGCGCCTGTCTACGGAACAGGAGATTCTGGGTTCGAATCCCAGTTCGGACTTTGTTTTATTTTACAAAGAAATAGGTAATCAAAGTAGTAAGATACATGACCAAAGCACCCCACAAGGTATCCATAATAACGGCAAAAATAGACCAATTTTTAAGAATAGCATAGTTAGTCAATTCAAATACGCCATATATCGTTAAACCCAATATGGCTGCCTCATAAGGACTACGCCTTTTAGATATGATAAGCGAGTAAAGTCCAAATAGTAAAATAACATATGTGGCAATTACTGCGAAGGGTCTTGTCTGCATTTTAGATTTTTGAACCTTGTTAACCAGGGACCCCCAAAAATTCTTTGTTGTATTGATATACAAGGCATCAAGAGAAAGCAAAGCGGCTGTACTGACAATGTAATCCATTTAATATATACTATGAAAATAAAATACGCCCTTGGTCTAGTTGGTTAGGACGTCGCCTTTACACGGCGAAGATCGCGAGTTCAAGTCTCGCAGGGCGTACACAAAGGTACCGTTAAATTTGATGTACTATCAACTTTAACGAATCAAAAAATTGAAGTAGGGTTAGCTTTGTAAATACAAAGTAATCCTTCCCAAAGACTTCTTCGCTTTTAACGCAACCAAACACACACACACACACAGAAAATGGCGTACCGTAAACAGAGCCTCAGCAACCGTCTTCGCGCGCTTCCCAAAACGAATCTTGAAACCAGGGAGCCACATGAGATTGTTGGTACAGCCGAATGGGCAGCTGTTAGGCGTAACGTGGCGTTCCTTGAAGGGCGAGCTACTACAATGGAATGTAGTAGCGGTATTACAAGGAATGAGCTCACTCATCGGGAACGAACAAAGCGTCGCGTAGATAAGGGCATTAGTACGCAGCTGGTAGATCAGATTCTAAATTTCATTGATGCTGGAGAATGGGCGCAACTAGAGGGTGGCGAGCACGACGGGCGGTGGATCAACCCTAAGCATTATCCTGAGCGAATTTTCGATACTGGTAGGGTAAAGGAAGCAAGCACGGGTGAAATGCACTACTTTCCTATCAGCGGAACGGAAGATGACCCCAAGGGTTTGGCTCTGCACTACAAGGTCACCGGCTGCGGACAGTACTATACCATTGGACCGAATATCTGGAAGGAATATCAAGATCCGCTTCGCCTGAAGCGAGAGCGCAGGATGCGAAACAAGAAGGAGCGCGAAGCAATGGGGATGGCGCAAAAAATCGTAGGTGAGAGCAAAGAAGAGCTAGACAATAACGGAAATCCCCTCCAGGAAATGCCGGCGAACCAATAGAATCAAACATTAATTAAAAATATATAAAAATAGCAGAGAAGAAGTAAGTATATGTATGTTAGACAAGAGGATGTGAGGAATTGTTTATTCAAGGATACTCGCAGCTTAAAAAATAATAAACTTTTTTTCTCCATCAGCGATGGTTACTGGTATACACGCTGTACAAGTTTTCGAAAGATCTTTCAAGATACGGTATTTAATTTACAGATTATTCGCCCACGGCTCTTGCAAGAGCGTGGGATGCCATATGAAAGTATACAGGCGGAGCGTGAAAAAATAGAAGTAATGGAAAGAGTCATCAAAATGGCACCATTATTATTAAAAGATTATAAAGATGTACTTTTTAAAGGCAAACGAGCACCGTCACAGTCGTTAACAGATTATTTTTATATATGGGGGGAAGCCGAAGGAGTATTTATTAAAGAAATTATGCTACCATTGCTACGATTGGTAGCGTCGCGTGATAAGCGTAAATGGGTAAGATTAGATGGGAAAAAGGGGTTTTGGAGAGAAATGGATGAACTTGAAACTATGGGTATTGGCGGGGAAGTAAGCATGAATTTAACAACAGGGAAAAAAATGCTCAGATTATAAAATTGATGTTAAATTATTATGTATAATAGGCAGTACTTCAGCATGTCTCAACAACGAAAAGCCAAACAAATATTTGATCCCATTCATGGGTTCATACAACTTTCCCCACTTATGCAACAAATTATGTATACTTGGGAATTTGCTCGTCTATATGACCTACACCAACTAGGAGCAGCCTATTATGTATACCCTTCCGCGGTACATAAAAGATCAGAGCATAGTCTCGGAGTAAGCCATTTGGCTGGAATTATGGCAAATGCACTTTGTACGAGCCCGCATATTAATATTCAGACAAAATTAGAAGAGAAAAGTGGATACTTGATGAAACGAGAACGTTTTATAGAATTGTGCTGTATTGCAGGTCTAGTCCATGACATAGGACACGGACCATATAGTCATTTATACGATCATCATGTGAAGCCACATGATGAACCAGAACATGAAGAGCGAGGGATCGCTATACTAACGGAAATGGTACCCAAATACAAGTTGCCAATCACAGAAGATGAGTTAACTATTTTGAAACTGATGATTGTGCCTCCGGAGTCTGATCTAAAGTATCTATGGTATTATCAGATCGTAGCAAATAAGGTATGCGATATTGATGTTGATAAGATAGATTATATCCAACGCGATTGTTTTCACACCGGGTTGGGTTTTGGAGGAGAATGGTCAAGATTGCTGACGATGTGTAAAGTAAGAAAGTGTCCACGGCGGAATTTGGACACGATAGTATGGCCAGCCAAACTTCAAGATGAAATATTCCAATTATTTGCAGCGAGATACCGCCTTCATAAACATGTATGTACCCATCATACAGTCAAAGCATACGAATATTTGATTGTTGAAATTTTAAAAGCAGCGCGGTCAAAGATAGAAAATTTCATGGATTTAACAGATTCCATTGTAACCTGTCGCCTTCACAGCGAGTTTAGAGATATACAAGAGAAAATCGCGAGAAAGGAGATCCCTGTTCTAGTGGGAGAAAAACAAATAGACGAGTCAAAGGGCGATGATTGTACCTATCCCAGAAGAGTATTGGAACTTATTATTGACAAATTTACTATCGGACTATCAAATAACGAGGATAATCCCCTGATGAATGTACCATATGAGGCATGGGATGGTAGGATATTTTCCTTAGATGCAAAGGATATGAGACTGTGTCAGCCGACAAAACATAAAGAAACCATAATGAGAATGTATACGCTTTTGCCGAATAAAATAGATGAAGCCAGGACACAATGGACAGAACATTGGTAAGAAAACTTCTTCGTTAATATATAATGGAACAAGCAGTAAATATCACAGAAGTAGATAAAACAAATATATTAGTTAGGGAAGAAGAGGACGAGGCTCCGACGAACGTACCCACACTCCCCGTACAGGGAGAGCAACCAGGACATAAACCTCCAGTTTACAGATTAATAGCAGCAAACATTGTACCTATTTTAAAAGCGCTTGTAATAATAACGTTATTTTTATTAGATGGGATCGGATTCTCTCCCTTAGGATGCAAAACACAATATCTAATGTCTTCACGTTTTTGGTACAATAAACAGATAGTTATATTTTTTATAATCTATTTTATCATTAATTTAGGAGCAGATACGATATCTAAACTAACAGATCCATTGCAACAATTAATAATATCGGTTGCATGTTTATTATTCTACAACGTTGTGGCACGATTAGGGGACGTCTGGTGGGCAAAAAATCCATGGTATTGGCCAGGACCCATGACATATTTTGCGATTATATGTTTACCACTGGTTTCTATTGTTATTTTGGATGACATGCGTAGATTTTACATGGCAGAAAACGCGGTATTCTTAAATGCAGGAACAATAGATAAGATTAAATTTACAGAATTGATAATCATCGCAATCACACTTTTAATAATAGCATTAGGATTTGGAAAGGCATTAGTTCAATCCAAAGACAAACATGGTAAATATTTTTCATTTCTTGCCTTCTTTTTCGGAGTACCGATGGGAGACAAGAAGACGGGAAGAATAGAAAAGTGTGATAATAGAATGCTAAGGAAGATAGGCAGAGAAGTCAACCTAGCAAGACTGAAACCATATACATCCAATGCGACTGTTTTGTATAAAGCTATTCAAGGACTATTAATATCCGTTGCTGCTATTACGCTAGGTTATTTTATGATATATAAACAAACAGCGGGGAAAATATGGAAAATTTTCAAGAATGAATATAGAAATGCTTCGATGGGCTCAGGTGGTATAAGTTAGAAAATAATGTGCAAATATTATAAGTATGAATCTTGAAGCCGACCCAGCAAATCCAAGAAAACAATATTATAGTGCAATGGTAACAGGAAAAAGAATACCAGTAATATGGGCTCCTCCGCCAAATAAAGACCACAATGGCGATGAAATAGTAGAACCAACAGAGCGTGGGATGATATACTGGGAGAGGGGTCCAAATAAAGTAAAGGATTACGCGCCACTTGTTGAAAATATAGCAGTTATAATGAAGATGGCAATCGTTATAATGGCAATAACAATTGGCGCCGCAAGGAGTATTTTCAAAGGTACGTTTGGATGCAAAGGTACATATATTGAAACATCATGGCTATGGGTTTCACAGTTTGTCATATTTTTAGTAATTTTAGTGAATATTTGGATTGTGAATGCTGAAGGTGCAGATGCGACTAGGGAAGCCACGTGGACCGGATGGAGTATTTTTGGGGCATTTATGACTTGGATTTTATTAAATATGGTAGCTAAGATCGGAGATACATGGCTATTTTTTGACACACCATTTTGGCCAGGACCAATGACATATTGGGGGGCAGTAATGTTATTAGGAACAGTAATATATGCTATTGATTTACAGAGAGATTATTGGAAAAAAACAATTAACCAGAATAATCAATATTTAGCAGATAAAAAGGTTAATATGTACACAATATTAGAAAGTATAATTGTGGTACTATTCTTAAGTATTACATTTTGGAGATTTGGAATAGAATTATTAAAGGAAATGAATAAGAGAAAGGATAAATTTAGTTTTACAGATTTCTTTTTGGGTTTTAATAAGAAAGACAAAGATGTAGGAAAAGATACAATGACATACAGGGATCAAGGGCGATGTAAAAATGAAGTAGTCAAACGATTAAAAAAGGAAATAAATGAGGGTGTAAAGAATTCACCTTGGTATAAGTTTCGCAAGAAGTATTTATGGTAATAAATTGAAGTAAAAATTTTATATTTAGTAATTAGCATTACGCTCACAACCCTCCACCACACCATGGAACATACCAACTATAACATCACGGCGATAAGAGAAAAGCCAGACGGGCTCACGATACTCGTAACATTTATATTTGTATTTATAAGTTACATAGCTAGTTTGTTGGAGCGCTATTAGTTTTATCCTTTATAGCAGCAGCCGCGGAGCATCCTTCCAAATATCGTTTCCGCAAATATTTAATACGTTGAAGTGAATAGGCACGATGGTGTTTTTCATCATTTGCCGAAGGTGCATCCATCGTGGTATATACATGGATAGTGATATAAGAAGCAGGATTTTTGGCATGGCGCAACGTGTATATAAATTTGACCAGAGATAATTGCCGAATTGCAGGTACATTAACCCCATCAAAATTAATTATATCGTGTCGAGAGTGCAAACCGAAACTATGAAGAATGCGAGGACCGGGATAAATCTGTGGGCGCGGAAGATCCGGAAGGACGGAGTTATATTTTTTAACCCATTTACCATTCATGCCCCATATGCGCTCATGTGGTAATGTTAAATACTCCCAAACAGTATCATAAAGGATTTCAATGGGAAGGTGCGGAACCAACCCCTTATTTGTCATGCGGTGACGACATAAAAGGAAGGTGGTAAATGTGCTCTTTTTAGCGCAGGCTGATTTATTCATATTTGAATACTAAGGTGTTATTATATAATAGATTAGTATTCAATTTATTTGAAGAATTTATAGATCTTATTGCAAAATTTCTGGAAAGCGGTCGGAGGTGCATAATAAACCATCGTATTAATCTCTTGACAATAAATACATTGTATACAATTGGTATTTTTTTTATGATACCACTCGGTATAGCATTTAGCGTGAAGAACGGTCATGCAGCCGGCACAGGTAGCAGTTTTGTCTTTTATAGTAATAGGTTCAAAACAAATAAGACATTCGTGTTCCATTATATATATTTAAGATAATGTATCATTAGTATTTTATATTTAATTAATTAAGAATAGTAAACGGCTTAAACCTAACAAGGTAATGTATAGTGCTAGTAAAGGATGGGAGAAGGAGCCTATCAAAATTTAAAAAAATTGATTGTACGATAACCATTTCATATAGTAGCGGCGGACTCAACAGCAACTAAAATCATAAGAATAAATGGTCCCCATAAATCTGCTCAGCTAGCTCAGTTGGTAGAGCATCGGTCTTATGAGCCGAAGGTCGCGGGATCAAAGCCCGCGTTGAGCATTCATGTGTTCTTACAGCGATATTTAAATCATTCAGAGATTATAAAGAACACCACAAACAGGAAACGAACAGCAATTCACTACTATCATAGTTAAGATAATGTTTCCCACAACTTACACTAGGGTTCCCGAGTCTGGTCAAAGGGGGCAGACTTAAGTTCTGCTGCGTAATGCTTCCTGGGTTCAAATCCCAGTCCTAGTATCTGGTCCTATGGTGTAAGTGGTTAGCACAGCAGCCTTTGAAGCTGTTGATTTGGGTTCAAGTCCCAATAGGACCTCCATTTCCGCCTTTATAGCTCAGTTGGCAGAGCATTGCACTTGTAATGCAAAGGTCTCCGGTTCGACTCCGGATGGAGGCTAAAGACAGCATGTCCGAGTGGTTAAGGAGGTAGACTTGAAATCTACTGGGCTCTGCCCGCGCAGGTTCAAATCCTGCTGCTGTCGTCAGAGGGGGATTAGCTCAAATGGTAGAGCGCTCGCTTTGCATGCGAGAGGTACTGGGATCGATACCCAGATTCTCCATTTAAAAAAATAATATGTACTAATAAAAAAACCACACCTATTTTCAAACAGCAAAATCGCAGATGCCTAATTGGGACGGGCGTGGGACTTAAGCTCCCTTATGCGTAGGTTCAAATCCTACCTGTTAAATTGAAAATGACATTTAGGCCGCTTGGTCTAGTGGTATGATTCTCGCTTTGGGTGCGAGAGGTCGGGGGTTCGATTCCCCCAGCGGCCCAAAGCCATCAGATTTCCCACAGCAAAAACGCATTATACACGGAAGGTTGTCGGATCAAGACCGACACTGGAGATACCAGTTGGCGCAATGGATAGCGCATCCGAGCAAACCAGGAAATCAACACACACAAGCCCCCTTGGCGCAATGGATAGCGCGTCCGACTTCTAATCGGGAGGTTGCGAGTTCGAGTCTCGCAGGGGGTATTCATATTTTTAATTACAATTATTAGTAATTAAAAATTTTATAGATGAGATGAGAATTAACAAGCTAAAACTAGCGTAGGAAACTCTTTCCTACACCGTAACCTACGCCGGTAGTAAAGGATCGGCGGGCATTTCGCCTGGTACAAAAGTCTTCGCAGGAAAGCTCGCCGAGCATACACCCGAAAAGGGCAACGAAGGCGAAGATTATCCCAAGTGTAAACATAAAGGCTTGGCAGGTTGCGTACTGCTCACAGACTGACATGGCAACACCCACGATAATATCGGTGGCAAGTTCGCCCAAGAGGTCGTCGTCATCATCATCCCCTTTGACCCGAATGAGAATGGTCATAAGCAGGAGGAGGGTGGAGAGAATAGTGAAATAAGTGGTCTTTTTAAACATGGCAAAGAGTGTGTTGGCGGAGAGTACTTAATAGTACAAGTATTTAAAATACTTCAATTTTCTAAACAAACAAAAATCCTTTCGGATTATGTTTTTTTTGAGTTTGTAGTTATAACGCATTGTTTAATTTTCCGGGTCCAAGATCTCAGTCAGCTCCCGCTTGCGATCCTGAACAATCTGGCAGTAGGTGTCAATGGTGATTTCAGCTCCGTCGGCATGGATTGGAGTATTCGCCTCGTTGAAGTTCTCCATGATGAATCTGAAGACCGAGACCTTCTCGTTCTGTCCAATGCGATGCGAGCGAGCGATAGCTTGAGCTTCCACGGCAGGATTCCAGTGAGGGCTAGTGAAATATACCTCCTGGAAGTGTTGAAGATTGAGCCCTTCGCAAGCCGTTTGAATCTGCACAATTAGCACTTGCGGCGCCAAGAATTGGTCAATACTGGAAAAGAGCCAGTCTCCCTGCTCAGCCCATTTTTTGCAAACCGAGTTGAATCCGCCGCGACTTACCGCATAATCCAGCGCCAATTTCCGCTCTCGGCGCCCAGCTCTTCCATCCACGGACTGGCACCCAATATCGTATTTTTTCAAGAGAGCTTTCAAAAGGTCAATTTCGCCGCGATAATGACAGAAGACGATCTTGCGGCGTCCATTCAGGCGGCGCGCCCTGAGATGATTTGCAATGGCGGACATTTTGCTGCAGGTTTTGATCTTCTTCAGATTCACGGAATATGGGATAATCCCCCGCTTTTGCATTTTTTTGACGGCAGTGTCAACCAGATGCGGAAAGACGCAGCACTGTCGCGCGCGAGTTAGCATAGGCAGATGATGATGCGTCAGCTCTTGAATGAGCATATCCACATTATCAAATGTGACTTTACTGAAATTTGCCTGAGAGTGAATTTGGGCAGCCAAATCGCGTTCCTCCTCGGACGCCCATGGGACGCGGACGACTTCCGCCTCTAGAGGCGGCAGATCAATCCCCACTGATTTCTTGGTTCGGCGTAGCACGTGATGGGCTATAATAGCCCTGATATTCGCCGGATCGAGATAGAATGCCTTCTTGAGCCCGAGGACGGCACAAAGCGCGAAAAGGTCCGTTTTGGCATTTTGAATTGGCGTTCCCGTTACCATCCAACGGATATTAGCATCCAGTTTCTTGGCACCGCGGAAGCCGTTGGTGTTCATGTTGCGGAGATGATGTGCCTCATCGGCGATGATCCTGTTCCACTTGACATCCCAGAGTGGACTGGGACCGCTCTTGCGGTTCGTAGAGATCATACCATAGGTAGTCACGACGACAGGGGCACTCGCGAGGCGCTCAGGCGTGATAGCTTTGACGCGTTTCCCATGGTAAACGAGAGGGGTGTGTCCCATAAAGCGCTCAATTGCTTCAACCCACTGAGTCAGAAGCGCTGGAGGTAGGACGATGAGGGTATTGAAGCGCCCATTAGGACCCTTGAAATTGCTGACGATGCAGCCAAGCATGAGTATGGTTTTTCCCAGCCCCATCTCATCGGCGATGATCCCGCCGCGGACGCCATACTGTGGAGAAGTGGTAGTTTCCCGCTCAATGCAGAACTGCATTCCAGAAAATTGATGCTTTTTTTCGTTGAGGTCGGCACGCGCGAGCCAGTCTTTAAATTGGGTCATAGCGGCGACAACTTGTGGTTCTTGAGACATAGTGATGTGATAGTTTCTTGTTCGTGTGTAGCTAGTTGTTGGAGTGCGTGTATGGTAAATCACCAAAAATGAAGATTTTTACTTCAATTTTTTGAAAAATGAGCAATTGCAGATTGGTGGAAAATATGGTATTTTATTTTTATATGCCGCGGTCTTCGCAACAATGAGTGGATGTTTCACGCGAGTTTTTTAACATATCTGGTATTTTACCCTCTCTCTCCTGACTTTCAATATCCAGATACAGCTGCGAATCTAATGGAATATCAACGCCTACTCCATGAATACAGCGGGTTATTAATTGACTGATGCTTTGTCCCATTGAAATCTATCTATATTAGTTATTCGCGTTCTTAATCAATTTTAACTATTATGAAAACAAATTAAGAATATCATTACATAAATGTAATAAGATGGCATCGCAAAGAATCGCAAAGGAATTGAAGCTACTAACAAACGACCCTCCAGCCAACTGTAGTGCTGGTCCTGTAGGAGATGATATATTTAACTGGCAAGCAACATTGATGGGACCCACCAAAAGCCCTTATGAGAATGGAGTCTTTTATCTTAATATTGCATTTCCGCAAGATTATCCGTATAAACCGCCAAAGGTGACATTTACGACCCGTATCTATCATCCAAATATAAACAGTAGCGGCGGCATCTGTTTGGATATTTTAAAGGAGCAGTGGAGTCCGGCACTAACAATATCTAAAGTGCTCCTTTCTATTTGCTCTCTTTTGACAGATCCGAATCCAGATGATCCGCTAGTGCCTTCCATAGCTGACCTTTATAAGCGTGATAAGAAGGAATATTTTATTGCAGCTAGGACATACACATTGCAATACGCTTGTGAGACTGATGAGTAGGAAAAATATCGATGATATAAACATCGCCTACAATTTCGTCTTCAATTCCAAAGTATTCAAGCATATAGACGCATAGATCATGATGTGTATTTAATACAATAGCTTTATTTGTATCCAAGTATTCCGTTTTCAATAAATGAAGAAAAGGAAATACTCTATTTTTAATGTCTTGTACATTTTCTCTACTCCGTACATTACTATGAAATAATTTAGATTTGTAATCACAATCGCAAATAGTATTCAAATAAGAAAAGTAATAGGGTAGTGAATTATTACCCATTTCAAAAGGATGAAGTAATTTATCGTATTTTTTAATAGGATATAACGAACATTCTGGTAATACACGAGAATCAATCTTTTTACAAAACGGATATATAGTCTGTAGAGCCCGAATAAATGGCGAAGAATAAATAATATCAGGTTTAATGGACTCTAAGAAATCAACCATTTTATCTGCTTTTTCAAAACCGATTGTATTTAAGGTGGTTAAATATGTATTAGACGCAACAGAATCGGCAGAATTTAGAATTACAATTTTCATGTACTATAAGAAAGTTGTAATTATTTTTATGTCATTTATGCAACTTTTTACTTTTTGAAACATACTGATAGACAACCCTTGCTCGTTGCGACCAATGTATTAACATCTAACTCACCTTTTGAGGCATCGACAATTAGATCAATAGTGCCGGTTAAAACGCCACTATCCACCAAACCAAGTAAAAGTTGCTCCTTTTCATCACTGACGGGAGCATCCACAATAACTTGTCTCACAAGTTTAAGAGCTAAATCCCTCTGGGCAGTACCCTTAAGCTGAGTAACTTCAACTACTTCCATAGCAAAACGCAATACCTGCATAATATTATCAGCATTTACTTCTAATTCACCCATGCGTTCGTGGAGCGCTTTTAGAGAGTCTTGGAAGACTTCTTGATTATCTGCCATTATAACACTTAGTAATATAAAAAATTGAAGTTGAGGACGAATTAAAAATAGCAGATACACACTCATCGGTATATCAAAAAAACAGCAATGCAAACAATTACCCGATCAACGCGCCCCCCCACCGAAGAACAGATTGGTCAATTGGCGTTTAACAGGGAAGAGGATGAAGTTTATGTATGCACGAAGTGCTATGGCTATCCGACTTGGTCGCCGCTCGCGGGACTGAGTTCCGCGAATTGGATGCGTCATCGGGACGAAATTGCCGATGCGATGGCGGAAGATAAAAAAGATAGTATTAAAAAGGAAACAAAAAATAAAGCGAATGTAAAATATATGGAGGAAGGAAAGACCACAGAGGTGATGCTAGTTGAGTTGTATGAAAAATTGTCGCCAGAAGAAAAAAAGACATTCCTAAATAGTCATAAAAAATCATGGCTTTTCAGCAATATCTGCACGGTTTGTCTAGAAACCTGCGACGGCAAAACAAAGTGCATCCATTCTGGCTGCGGAGGGATGTGTAAAAACTGCTTCGATTCATTCACGGCAATTGAAGATCCCGCGAAAAAATGTCCTTGTTGTGGTGAAACGCAGAAAAAAATCTGTCCGATTTGTCAGGAGGAGAAGACCGATGATCAGCTGTGTGCTTCCGAGGGACCTTGTTCGCATAGCGTCTGCTATAAATGTTTCACAATGGCATACAAGGCGGGGCGCCCTATCATTACCTGCCCTTTGTGCCGCGGACCATTTGCGAAAGCACATTACGGTGGAGGAGGATTTGCTTCTGACTCTTCCGATGACGAGGATGAGGAAGAGGAATGGGAAGAGCCAAATTATGATGAAGAGCTGGTGGACATGCAATTGCAACACGCGGCGTTTCTCCAGATTGGTAACAACGGTATCCCACAAGAGCCGCTGCAACTAACCGACATAGAACTAGCTAATGTGTTTGGTGTCCTTCGGGTACCAGCGCAACAGTTATCTAATCAATAATTCGTCGTTCTACTAAAATTATAGGTGTAATATTTTCCATAGCAGCAAACTTTGCTTTTGCCCTGCGCAATTGCCATTGTTGAGTTCTGTACTTTCGTTGAATTTTATTATAGCGTGCCACGGCATCTTTTATCTTCATTGATTCTCCGTCTAAGACGATATTCTTATCTTTCCAACTTTTTAATTCAGCTTTAATTTTTTCAACTCTCTCTTCTTTTTTCTTTATTTTTGCGATACCCTTTACTAGTTTTGGCGGAGCATTTTTACGTTTAGAAGCGCGACGCAACGATGAGAATTGCGCCATACTCCATGACCATCCTCTCCTGTGTAAGCTACCATTTGCACCGACCACACCGCAAGAGTTGCAAAGAGGGCATTTGGAATTACCTTGCCGGAACCAAGCATTTATGCATGATTGATGAAACGAATGTCTGCATTCAGGAATCTCAAATGCGGGAGCTGTTGAAAGACCTTCTTGACATATTGCACATATATCCCCAGTGGTATCCATTTACAATAGTTATATAGCTGTATTAGTATTTAAGTTAAAATGAATTGTAAATTTGCTTAAAGAGAAATCACTAGGATATATTGTGTTAGGACACAGCGAAGATATTCTAAAAGACATGAAAGCAAAAAGAAGTGATCTTTTTGTGCATAACTCTAAAAAGTGCCTAGAGTGTCAATGACTACAGAGGAACGGGGGACATAGGTAGTATTGATTAAGGCCTGACTGTCGACAAAAAGTCGGCGATCTCCTAACCACATGGCGGCTATTAGTCGCTTGTATGTTGCACGCGCGCGAATGAATCCCACATTATCCGAAGAGAGAGATATAGAAGGATTTAAACAGCCAATTCTAAATCAAATGAAGATGAGCGGAGCTTGTGCATAGAGGGCAGAGTAGGGTAGGTAGAAGCGGTAGAGCAGAGTAGAGTAGAGCAGAGCAGAGCAGAGCAGAGTAGAGAGCAGAGTAGAGTAGAGTAGGGTAGAGTAGAGTAGAGTAGAGTAGAGTAGAGTAGAGAGCAGAGTAGAGCAGAGCAGAGTAGAGTAGAGTAGAGAGAAGAGAAGTCGGAGAATAATGGTAGCGGGATAAATATATAAACCGGCAATAGCTCAGTTGGTAGAGCGGTCGGCTGTAGTCCGATTGGTCGCTTGTTCAAATCAGGCTTGCCGGAACAAGCGCCCTTGGTGTAGTGGTAACATGCAAGACTTCCATTCTTGCGCCCGGGGTTCGATTCCCCGAGGGCGCAAACAAAAATATTATTTTTTGAGATTATAAATTTCAAAAACTAATTACACCCATCCTTCTAAATAGAATGCGACGACAAAGACCAGCCAAAATGGCGTGATAGTTAAACCCAACTCAGCAAGATTAGCAATTACCAATGCAATGATGGCTTTTTTTAACGCCTCTTTAACTTGCGTTGCTTCCTTCGTGGTATCGTATTTGGTAGTATACATAATATAAACACAAAATAAGATGACGTATATCATATTCATCCACCAACGGCGCGTAGTGATCAATTCATATGCCCTATTTCTTGCGCGTTCTGAAGACATTGCCGCCCTTATTGTACCTATCAGTACAGCAATTAAAGAGAAAATTGCACCTCGTCCTAACATATATAAATTCGTGAGAAAATAGTTATTAAATTTGGTTGGGATTTTAAGAACTACATAAAGATAAACAATTATGTTACAGTAATGATAAAGCTAGTTATTCAGGAGAAACCAATGAAACCAAAAAGAGCACTAAGAAAAAGGCACGATGATTATATGCTTGAAAGAGCGAGAAATTACTATAAAACGCGAAAAAAGAATGAGGTTATAGAGTAATATGCCAGTTATCAAAATAGTATCGTTATACGCCGAATCACATCTTCCAAAAAAAGGATGGTTACAAGGCTGTATAATGTGCGAAATTATAACAAGTCATACTAGATTAGCAAAAGTAATTAATAAACCATCAAAAACATATGAAATTCATACTTATATATGCCCCCATTGTTGTCGGAAACTAAATAAAGAAGAATCTCATACAAAATATATTAAAATAATTGATAACATGTTGGAGAACGAACTTTCAATAAGCGTGGTTTAGCGACCGGTAGAACCAAACCCTCCTTCACCGCGCTCGGTAGTTTCAAAATCTTTATCTACTTTTGAGACCATAAATGGTGACAAATCGTGCATACAAACTTGTACCAATCTAGTACCTGGATTCAAAATCCACTGTTTAGGTGTAATATTATCCAATGCCACCATAAGCTCGCCGCGATACCCGGCATCTATGATACCTTGATTATTAGCCAAGCGCAGCGGAGTTTTGCTAATAGAACTACGTGCATATATATAAAATGGCTCCGTTCGCCAAACACCAGGCGTTCGTAGCGCAGCTCTATTTACCATTTTAATACCTAACGGAATTTTAACTGTTGTGTGGGGTGGGAAAACCCATTTGCCCTCATTATGATCAGGATTCCGAGGGATATACAGATCGAACCCGGAATCCGCATACTCTTTTCCCTCGCGATGAGCCATTACTTTTTTACCATGCTCCATAATTTGCATCATGTATGGTCCGACGAGATCGGCTGCAGTTGGTTTAATCCATAGTTCCATAGGCATTCTGTGAGGATATAACATTCTATATCTAATAGAATTTTATATTCAATTTTTAAGTGCAATATAAGAAAAATAAAGCAAGGCAGCCGAAATTGACCAAAATTTAAAAATCCATAATAATGTATTATCTTTTGGTTTATATATCATCCACGCAATAGAACCCATTACAAGATAAACTGCGTACATTAAAAAGATTATACCCATAGTCTGATTGCTCATATTATTGATGAAAGCAATCATACTCGCCATGGCAATTCCTAAATTTGCACCACCGGCTTCGAACTCAAAGAATTTTCCACCTTTTATAATGTTCCCACCAAAGAATATATGTCTAATACCCGCTAATAAACTAGCTGGTAAAACACCTATTGATAAAAATTGACGCAGGCCCTCATGAATATTATTTTTGGAGATACTTTCAGACGCCATGTAAATAGAAATAAAAATAAGTACATATGTAATTGATCTGATTATATTAGCCACATTCATTATATATATATTTAGTTTTTAAAATAGAGTAGCTTGCGGTGCTATAGTGCTTAATTATAGTAGACGTAAATTTTTAGTATGCCAATATTTCGGACAACCTAATCTACAGGCTTCTTTCTGCTGTTTAGTTAATCCCAAAGATAACCCGCAGTTTTTCCCAGTATGGAATGGCCGAGGATAGCAATAACGAGCATTTTCTCTCTTCTGATTTTCACAACAGTCGCTGCAACAATCAATATTCCATGTTATTGGCAACACGCCTTGCTGGATCAAGCCGGGGAAAGGACCATTGTTTGCATCCATAAGATATAGTTGTTTATATCCCAATTTACATAATTCACCCAATTGCTTACTCGTAAATTTAATTGGAAATGAAATATTAGCAAAGCCGTTGCTGTCGGTACCACCTGCAATGATTAGCTCTGGATGATTCCGCAAATAATTTGCAAAACCGGTGTCGCTGTAGCCCGTTGCATCAACCCCACCATTCGCCTTGCTCGGAAATGCTGCTGTTAGTAATAATGGTTGCGCGGATAACAAATTACTCGAGCCAGGAATTATATATAGAGTAGATGCTTTCTTACATACACCTTTTAATCCAGCTTGATTTTTATTAAAAGAGTCGGCAATTAAGGTAGTAGGACTATTTACTAAAGAGAGTTGATCATTCCCACCAGGGCTCCCATAGGCTGCCACTATTGTAACAGTATTCTCAAAAGTTGTTTGTGGATTCTCATACACAGGGCATGGACACAAGAAAGCACGCTGTTTTCTCTTAGCTATTTGTTCGCTAGAACTGGTGCCAACCGTTAAGGTCTTTGTTGTATTGCACCATTTCTTGTTTATTCTCGTATAACCTAACCGCCCCTTAATAGGTAAAGTAGTAGAGCATTGACAATTTTGTAGTAAAGGATTTGGACCTTTAACAGTCTCATATTGGCATGTTTCGGGATTGTACCAAGAACACACAGGCTTTGCTGTAATGCGATTAGAAATAAGCGTCCCGCCAAGGAAGACAGGATTTCTCTTTATTAAATTAGAAGCACATCTAATCGTAGCTTGGGCGCGATGTTCTGTAATTTCGCTAGCTAAAATATTAGGCGCCTGTTTCCAAGTCACCTTGGGTCTAAGACATTTATTGCTTTTTGGGTCGGTACAATCGCTTTTTTTATCGCAACATACAGAGCCGCCAGGACGATATGCCGCATTGGCTTTGCGGTTAATATAAGTGCGATAAGACATTTGAGGTGCTGGCTGACTCAACCCACCATACCAGCATAACCCACAGTCATCTCGGCATTTTTTCGTTACGATCTTATCTGCAACACAACAGGTTCCAGCTTGTCCCATTTCGCAACGTCCCCCTCCAGAGCAACAGCCTTTGCACTGACACCCTAGAGTTTTATACGGATATTGCCTACAATTTACACCTCTTTGTTTGTAAGACATACCTGAAAGGCCTATTCCGCCTCCCCGACCAGTCATATTTAATACGAAACCAGCAGTTCGTCCTCCACCCGTTGATCCACACTTTGTAGATCGGAGTCTTTGCTGTGTTTTTGTTTTCCTTGCTAATACTGCCAAACTCATTGTATAAATTACAATGAGAAATTAATATACTATACTCGTATCTTGCACAATTAGATTATTATATAAAAACGATCTGTTGGATCCATTACAAGCATTCGGAGAAGTGCCCAATACAAACTAGTAGTATATAATGGTGCCAAAACATCCTTTTTATTCGTGTCAGATATATCTGTATTGAATAAACAAAATGATATTAATGAAGCTAAACTGTAGAATCCAGATTTAAAATTAAGTCTCATAGGAAGTTTGTTCATTTGTTTCATTTCTGGAGAGATAAATGGGGACTTTGGATGAGGATTATCCACCATTATCTCTTTGTTGTTTCCAAAATTATATACTTTTTCATCATTCAAATAAAAAAAATGTTTATTATCCACAACAACAATGTCAGAGATACTAATAAATGGAATACCCATGTAAAATCTCTCTAAAGATTGCAACTGGTTTCCAAGATCATATAACATAGTAAGACCATGATCGTAACCAATATGATTACTATTTTCCTTAAGAAACTGGGCTAGACTAACAATTTTATTAGCTTTAATAGTAAAGACCTTATTCATATCACTCTCAAGTTTCTGATTAATAATTTTGAGTAGAGGAAAAGGAAAATTAACCCAAAATCTTTTTTTTCTTCCTTCCCATTCCACCGTTAGATCCCAGTTCTTACCCACTTTTTTAAGACTCGTAGTAGATGATTTATATACATATGTCATTTATATTATGCATTGACTTTTTAATTTCTAAATTATAGTCACAATTACTTCGTTCCAAGTCTCCTACCTATACCAGGAAATCTAGGATCCTGGGGTTCATCATCAATTACAATTTCCTCCTCTACTTCTTCAACAGGTTTCTCTACATAATCATATGGCGTGTCAAACTCAAGGTTAATGTCGCAATTTAGAGCTTGAATAACCGGCCCTGGTTTACATTCAACAATTTCAATATGATACTCTTGATCCAGATATTTAATAGCAATAATCTCTCCTTGTGAAAGCACCGGATAGTTTGTACTAATCATTTTTTCAAGAATAGCTCTAGGATCAGCAAGTTCTGTAAAAGCCGTCTCAAATGGTTTAATTTTCAAGAATTCGCCTGTAGGAATGTCCTTTGCTTGTGTCACCGTGACTACATCTCCATCTGCCACACCAAGGCATCCCAATAGTCTATGAGGCAAGAAACACAGACCGGGATTATCCACATATTCATGCATTGCAGTGAAAATGGCCTTGTCATTATTCTTAAACTTAAATATGGTAGGACCCGCTGAGAGATCCAGATCGGGTAAGACCGATGAAGACATCAAAATTTTATTACCATATTCCAAGCGCTTTGCTTGAATATGATTGCTAAATACTAAGCTATATGCATTCAAGGTGAATTCTGTCATTGGTATGTGTACTATATTCAAATAGTAAAGTATGAAATTCAATTTATTTCAATGGAAAAAATTGAAGTCCGAATGTTAAGCTTTAAATACCTTAAATACGCAGACAAGACAGAATGGCATCCAAAGCTACTCCTCCTACCACCCCGCCTCCCGCACTCGAGGAACGGCAGATTCCTGTAGAACCAGGACATCTTCAAGCCATTCAGGTAATTACACACCTTTTAAGGGATAACTTCAGAGGGTATTGGAACTTGCAGAAAGCTCTTATTGATCAACTTGATGAATTGCAATGGAACAAGAGGGCGGGAAAGTGGGTGTCGTTTAGGGTAAATCTTCCAAAATGCGGCATTGACACTGTAAAATGCATTATGCCGCAAGGTGGAGTAAGATGTCTAGTGTTAACAAAAAACGCTAATCCGACCTGGACAAAAAGTCTTACTGGAGGAACATGGCGTATTGAAGGGAAAACCCTTTTCGGTCATATGGGACCACAATTGGTCAAAATTACTGATGAAAATCCCGAGGTAATCATAGATCTTAAATATACACCCAAAGTCGCCACAATGTTTGAAAAGGCGAAGCGGCCTACAAAGGAGGTTGAATTAAATACAGGAAATTGGAGTATTACAAATATTACATTCCCGCCACCAAAATCCGCAGTGACATTTGGTAGTAATAAACGTGCAGTAGATTTCGTACACCTCATTGGTTCGCAAGTAAATCACCCCTTAACCAATAACAAATTCTTCATCCCTAGTGCTCAAGGAGATGCACGCGCTGTTTCCGTGAGATCCGGGAGCGGTATGGATAGTCTTGTAAAAAATTACGTCTTCAAAGAAAATGGTTCGTTTATCCGACTTGGAGATTTGGCTATAAAAATAGCACAGGAAAGAATCATGTCGCTTTCAGAGATTCGGTTGGAGGAAATTCTTGATTTTGACGTGAAAGAGGTGCGCCGTAGTGATAAACTGAATAAGGAACACTATCCCTTCCTAAAATATGATACTCCGGCCGATATATTTATTAAGCGTTTCCTTCATCAACCCCGGCAGGGACCAATCAACCAAGAAGGGTTTATTCTAAAATTAGACAAAAGCTGGACCAACAATCCGGATATCTGGGAAGATATATTGGGCGATATTGCAAAAGTGTGTGAAAATACCTAGTAAAGCATAAAACACACTTGGAGAAAAATTTTTTATTTTCTAAGATCAACTAACCATATAAATTCCTTTACATCTTGCCATTCACCCTTTCTCTTGTAGCTCGCGATGCCTTTCAACCGATTATAGGTTTTATGATCAACCGGTATTTTGTATACAGCTCCCCGTTTGGAGAGAATAGATTCTATTGTTTTTAATGGAATGATACCTTTATTGTTATATGAAAGAATTATGAATTTAGATTTGATTTTTGAAACTAAATCTCTAAAGGCGCTTTCAGCATTAGTAAAACTGTTGTATGCTGATTTTGTCCAATTCTTGGGTTGCCCACGGTTTGTATTCGGAATCTCTACATTTGTATCCCAATTATTGATAATATCCAATAAGAAATAGTAAATAGAGTAAGGATGTTTATTATAAGGAGGATCAAGATAGGTAATATCTGTAAGTGGAATATGTTGTACCCATTCGTTAGAATCGGCCTGCGAAACAGCAACTTTACAAGGATTTGGAGAGAAAATAGGCATATCTAGAGAGATATCCTTAGTTATACGTTTCAGATCAACCTCTTTTTTCCCTCCATATTTCCCAAGACCGTTTTCATCTTTATAAAAGGCTGAGAACTGCCCATTTGTATTATTATGAATAGATGCTTGTACTAATAATGGGGCTAATAAATAACAACTATATCTCTCGGGAATTTGTTTTATAAAATACATATATTTATCAATCAACAATGCATTTTTCTCAGTAAAATAAACCCTTTGACCCTTTGTAATCTCTCCAGAAGGCGCCCAATGGCGTCTAATCCACGAGGGTGCTCCACCATCTCCTTCCTGTGAGGCAAAGTTATTAGCCAGGTCTATATATTCCCGAATTTTTTGTAAATCATTTTTATTTGGAGTTGACAGATAACATCTGTTTAAGGTCTTGGAATATCCTGCCAAATCATTAGTATATAATACATCCACTTTCGTCTTTAATAAACGGGAAACTATCCCAGATCCTGAAAATACGTCTGAGGCCGAGATGGTATCTTGTTTAAGTTCAGTTGTTACCATATCAATGACCTCTGATAATTTATGAAGTAGTTTACGCTTATTTCCCATATATGTGAGTATTTGATGTCTAAGAAAGTCCGTCATTAGTAATAAGAAATAAAAAAAGTTTAGTTTGCGAACCCATTAATATATAGATCTCTAAGTTCTATATATTAACTGTAATGTAAGGTTTTTCACCAAAATGAAACCCCTCTTTTAATGCTATCTTATGAATCTCAATAAAACCATTGCGTCTATCATAATGGATATCATGATTCTTCAAGAAAACACCAGGCAAATATTCATGATGTTTGTTAAAGATATCACGACTTTTGACAACAAGATGGTCTGAATAATAGTCTCGTCTTGCCTTGGTTTTTTTAGAACGAGGAATTTTATCGGTTAATTTAATGATGAATAGGAGTGTTGTCACCTTGGAATGGCGAATGTCATTTGTAATGTTATGTTCGCATTCAAGATGACGAATCAAGTGCGCTTTCTGGGCAAAACCTCTATCGCACTCTGTGCATTGAAATGGCCTTTGGTTCTCTGTCTTGTGTTTTGAATTTATATGATTGGTGAGGGTGATCCTGCAGTTGTGGGTACAATAATTGCAGTGAGGACATTGATATTTGATTCGTTTTTCGCGGCGATTTTGGCGGTAATAATCGGTGCTGTTGTTTACCATAAAAGTTGTGGGAGATAATATAGTATTTATTCCTGTAAAGTTTCTTCAATTTTCCATTAAGAATATCAAAGTATATATAATTTAAAAAAAAATGGTCATATGTATTATAGAGGATGTTGCGAATTATTTCTTTTACAAGACAACAAAGATTGCAGTGTTTAAGACGTTACCTTCATGATAGTAAACTTCCACATGTAACTGGAGATACAGAATTAGAAAAACAAACCAAAACAATTGGTGTAGAAAGCCCCCGAAAAGCAGATTACCAAATGTATGCAGAAGCCAATGGCCATTGGGATAGCATTGTTTACACTGTTGATAAAAATAACGAAAAAGATACTAAAAAAACAGAACCAGCAAAACATTAAAAATTGGTATTTTTATAAATATTCTTGTTTGTTTTTATTTTTATAGTATTTGTAGTCTAATAATTTTCAGTCCAGTTTTCCCCTTTGTAGTTTGTGTAGTGGGTTAAATTTCCGGCTTTTCCTTCATAGTTTTCTCGTAGTCCGCCCCAGCCAGGCTGGTAATTTTGTGAGCCACCGTAGACTGTTACTCCCCATTTTTTCGCAGCTCGCCAGTTAAATTTGCGGCCTCCTACTGATTTGTATTTGCCTATGTGTTGTTCAGGTACTCCTTTCGCTATTAGTTTCT
>Ga0114925_10000073_pt1 | contig 33556 bp, 27 predicted proteins | sample SumtaG_2_FD_87287 | JGI IMG/M metagenome (GOLD analysis project Ga0114925, IMG submission 87287) | Deep subsurface microbial communities from Indian Ocean to uncover new lineages of life (NeLLi) - Sumatra_00607 metaG | ecosystem: Environmental > Aquatic > Marine > Oceanic > Sediment | place... | reverse complement strand
TACACCCCCGGCCCGTAACACCTCCCCCAGGTAATCATTCCAGAGGATTCAGTTGCGTGCACCTCATCCACCTTGCGGCCGCAGGCGTCGAAGATTGAAGCTCGAAAGCCATCGGGTCTATCTTGATATCGCAGCACTATTTGAGGACCGATGGAGGTTATCACTTTCCAGTTGGGCGGCTTTTCAACAATCGGTTGTTCCGCCACCCCAACCCCCATGTCCCAGTCGGAGATAATGGCCCATGCCTCGAAGATGGTGTCGGTGTTAAAACGGGAATACACCCACACGATACGGTCATCGCAGCAGGCCACCGCAGAAGGCTGGCCGCGCATATGGCTTACGATATCCGCCCCCAAGGGCGGCGTGTACTCGAAAAGTGTAGTCCTACGCCAGGGCTCGTTATTGACTACCTCGCCCAAAATGCCTGCCGACTGCGTCCAGTAACGCTTATTCGACGGATCAGATGTATCAGGACACTCAGAGTGGGTCCTCGTGTGCGTGTAGGCGAAGCCGTCGTTAGGCGAAACGGCGGTGGAATACCAGCCTTCTGGACCGCCATGAGAAAGCCACAAGGAATCTCCCCACATCAGCCAGCGCAGGGGATGGCGCGTCAGGCCGCGATCGCTGAACACCCGACCCACAAGATGGGGAAGGATACCAGCCCTGCTGGTCTTATCAATCCAGAACACCACGAAACGGTCGTCATCAAGCCAAAAGGTTTCAGCCCGGGTGCCGGAGTAGACCTCTGCCCCGTCATCCAGGCGATGCCCCATTCCCTCCCAGGGAAGGATAGATTCATCCTGGGCATCAAACACCTGAAACCGGGGATAGGAGCATTGATAGGGTGATGACCCAAACTCCACCCAGGTTACCACCAGATCGCCTGCATCGCTCAGCGCCACCTGGGGCCAGTAGAAGTAGACAGAAGTGCCAAAATCATCGTGGGCCAGAAAGGCATTGTTCTTGGGATAGCCCTCCCTGTTAAAGCGCTGAACCCATGCACCAGTCCCCAACGTGCTTGGCGCGCTCCAGGCTATCGCAAACTCGTCGTTGTTCGCGAGGCTCAAACCAATCGGCCTCCAGCCGCCTAACCTTACCTGCGGCACCAGGGTCTGGGCAGAACCAACAGGGCTGCCGTCAGGGGCAAAGCGCTGAAAGCGAATATACTCGTTGTCTAGGACGTCAAACCTGGCCTTATCTTCTTCCACACACACAAGTACCACGTTGCCTGCGGTGTCCATCTCAAGGCAAGGATGCTTTATCCAGTTGGTGTCCACCATCTTTGCGATCTTGTAAGCATCGGTTAAAGGGTTGCCGGTGCTGTCGAAGAAACGTATATACAGGTCAAGCTCGCGCCGCCAGCGCTCAGGAAACGGCAGGCTGTCCACCCATGCAATGGCAAAATGCCCGTCAGGTGCCATTGCAGCGCGCACGCACACCTGATGGTGGCCAGGCTCGGAATCGGCGATACGAAACGGTTCCACAAGAATATCACCACATAGGGTTAAAGCCAAAAGACTTATATTGAGCATGACTACCTCCTTTTCGTCTAATTATAAGCCGATTCTCCGGCAATGTCAAGGCCAAAAAAGAGGAGGGGGCAAGCCCCCTCCTCCAAAGGTTAAGTTTTACTCCGGCAGCAGCTTGCCTGCACTGGTGCCTTGTCCTTCAATGCCCGGAGGATCACTGCCGGTTACAAACCAGCTTGCTGTGTAGGTAGGATCAGGTCTGCTGTCGTAGTTGAAGCAATCAGGGTCGGTACTCTGCCAAGTGCCCCAGACAGAGTCGAACACCACAGGGGGGAACCCGGTGATCGTGAGGGTCGCTGTATCTGCCCATTCGCCTTCATAGGCTTCCTTTTGGACGCTTTGACCTGTGTATTTCCAGCCGGTGGACGAAGTTAACGAAACCACAATGGTGCCGCCATTCCCGCTGCAGTAGAAAGTGATAACAGCTATAGCGTCGAGGAAAAACTCATCGACGTCTCCATTGGTGGTGTCCGCAACTTCACCCACACCTTCCACATAGTCATAGGTGTAGCCGTCGTAGGTGAGGTATCCTGAGTTGAACCACCCGTCCCAGGCTTCGTAATAGCCGTAGGCGCTGGTAGCACCTGCGAGCATCACCGCAATCGCGGCGATGACGATTAGTTTTTTAGACATTACGTCCTCCTTGGAGTTTAAAGAAGGGCTTTATTACCCTTCCTTTATGAATCTATTATAGATGCTAGGGGGGGGGGTATGTCAAGGTGCTTTTGGTTAATTCGACTAAATAGTATCACTAAGTATTCTGAAACCGGCGGCAGTACAGGTGTAATCTTTTGTCCGAAGGGCAAAAGGAGCATTTTGTTCGTGGGGTCCCCGCGCGGGCGCGAAGCGATCGCGTGGGGTGTTTATCTAGCTATCCAGGCCCCGCCGACGGTCAGGCCGTAAACCTCGCGAGCGCCAGCGTCCAAAAGCACTTCAGCCGCCGCGTCAAGGGTTGAGCCTGAGGTAATCACGTCATCCAAAAGGATCAGCTTGCGATCTGCGAGGAGCAAAGGATCAGCGCCTCTCCTCATGCTGAACGCGCCTTCCACGTTGGCCCTGCGCTGCTCGGGCGTCAGGCGGGTCTGGGTGCGGGTAACTCGTCTGCGTTTAATACAATCAAGCATGCCGATCCCTGTCTGGCTGGAGAGCTCACGCGCAAGCAACTCGCTCTGATTATAACCCCGCCACCAGCGTTTGGATGCATGCAGTGGGATAGGAACGATTGCATCTGCCGAGCCGAGTAAACCGTCACTTTGCACCACGAGAGCAAGCCTGCGCGAGAAGAAACGCGCCAGCCTGGAGCGACGGGCATACTTAAAGGCATATACGAGCTTGTCTAAAGGATGGGTAAATCGGGCCCAGGCGCGGACCCGGGTAAGCGCGAGCGGCTTGCGAACGCACTCGGCGCAGATATAGGAGCGACGCGAGCGTGAAACCGGCCTGCCGCAGAGCTGGCAGAAACCCCGCTCGATTGGCTGGATCAAAGCAAGGCAATTATCGCAAACAGGGACACCGTCTGTATCCCCCTCGCAAACCAGACAGACGGACGGAAAGAAGAACTCCGCAACCGCCACCCGTAACGCCCGTATCCCAAACAACACGCCCCTTAGGGCCTGCGTTCCCTTCATCGGCTTCCCCCTATCTTCGGCGAGAAGCTTTCTTGGACTTCTTGGATTTCTTTGACCTCCCTTGTTCCTTCTTGCGTCTGGCTTCTGCCATCTTTTTGCGCTCGGCAGCAACCCACTGCGGGGTGGGCACCTTCTCCTGAGTCCGACCGAAGTAAATGGCTAAACCAACTCCTACAATCACAAGACCGATGGCGATCCAGTTGTTCGTCCACAGGTTAAGGGTATCCTCGTAGTAGCGCAGGAAGTTTACCCCGAAGCGAAAAGCGCCAAGCCCTGCGAGGAATATGGCAAAAAGCTGTCCCTTACGAAGCCTCACAAGCCTCATAAGAAGAAACAGGATAACGAAGAGTAAAATCCCACCGCCTGACTGGAAAAGCTGGGTAGGCCAGATCGAGTGGCCGGAACCGAAGATCGAGGAGGCAAAGGAATGCTCCGGGAACGTAACACCGCAGACGTCGGTCGGCTTTCCGAAACAGCAGCCGTTGAGGAAACAACCTATGCGGCCGATGCTCTCGCATAAGGCGATTACCGGAGCGATTGCGTCCAGCAAGGGAAGCACGGGTATCTTCTTTACACGGAGATATATAAGACCGGCTGCAAGGGCAAGGATGAAGCCACCGTAGTAGACCGCTCCACCTTCCCAGATCTTAAAGATGGCAGCAGGGTTATCTGCAAACTCCGGCCAGTGCATAAGGACGTAGGCAAGGCGGGCACCAACCACAACCCCGATGATCACCCAGAACGCAAAGTCACTCACCACTGCAGGATCTATAAGGGTGCGGCGTTTCAGGATAAACCAGAGAAGGATTATCCCTACCACGAAAGCCAGCAAAAGCATCAAGCTGTAGGTGCGGATTTGAAAACCAGCTATCTGGAAAAGAACAGGATACATGACGCTATCCTAGGGAAAAACCTGGTGAAGTCAAGTAAAGCTCAGGAGGAGGAAGGTGGAGGGATAACCTGCAGCGGGATCGGCATAACGGTGAGCACGAGGATAATGAATGCTGCAACGGCGATTAGGATATCCGAGGTCTTTAGAGGGGTTATCTCGTCCGAGGCCGGCGGATGTCTGAAACCGAAGATTACGGTTATCAAAGCCCAGATCAGCCAGCTCCAAGCCTTGAAAAAGAAGGCCGCCGCAACCATCATGGCGTAAACGGCAATCATAAGGTAGATGCGTTTCTTCCCGAAGAGACCGTAGGATATATGCCCGCCGTCAAGCTGGGATAGGGGCAAGAGATTGAGCGCGGTTACCAAGAATCCCAGCCACCCGGCAAGTGCCAAAGGATGAATGAGTATGGTCGCGCTCTCAGGGACAGGTCCCTTTACAAGAAACGCCAGGAAGTGGAAGATAAGCGAGGAGCCAAACTGGAATCCACCCATCAACGAACCCTGCGGAACAATCTCGGAAAGCATGAGACCAACTGTCGTTACTGGAATAGCAACAAGGAAACCCACTATCGGTCCGGCAGCTCCTACCTTTATTAGAACCCTACGATTGGTGGTAAGCCCCATTCTGATCACAGCCCCCATCGTGCCGAAGGGCGGGATAAAGGGGATAAAGAAGGGGGGGGTAGCCTGCACACCGTAGTAACGGCATGTAAGGTAATGTCCAAGTTCATGGCCTCCGAGGATAAGGAGCAACGCAATGGAATAAGGCAAACCTTTCCAGATAAGCAAGGGGTTGTGGAAGATATCAACACCGGCCCAAAGCGCTCCTCCTATTGTGGTAGTAATCAACGTCACCGCAAGGAGAAGAAGGTTAAGCCACGGGCGCTGGCGCACACGTTTGAGGGAAAAGAGACCTATCTTCAAGCGGTGAGGTGCAGTCTGTGATCCCTTGTTCGGCTCAAAGAATGGGGTGTAGCCCGCTTCTTTGAAGATCGAACGGATCGCATCGATGTTCTCGGTTTGAGGTTCATAAATCTGCCCCTCCAGGATGATGAATCGCACACCCGACTTCACTTCACCGATGCGCATGTAAGGCTCGATCCTTGAGATAAGTTCAGCTACACTCATATCAGGAGTAACTATAGTGAGTTCAAAGCCCTGGTCAAGCCAGGAGACATCGAGTGGATCCCAAGATCTTCAATCCCCAAAGGCCTCGTAGATACCTTTAAGCTGGCCATCAGAGAGTCCGCACTCCTTGCGACTATCCCCGAGAAGAAGAGCTATCCGTGCAGCCTTCTCCGCAACCTCCACAAGATCAAGTGCATATGAAAGGTTCGCGCCTGAAGCCAGCATCCCGTGCCCTCGCCAGATTACGCCACAGACACGCCGGATAGCCTCTACAGTTGCGGCACCAAGTTCATCGCTGCCAGGGGTTATGTAATCAAGGACCTCCAGGTTGTCATGTAACAGAAGAGCCGCTTCAGGGAACATACGAATAAGGGTATCGCGGAGCTCAGCCTTGTCCTTAACAAGATGAGTTAAAGCGATGAGGAAGGTTGGATGGGTATGAAGTAACGCATGATGATCAGGGCGTTCCATGACGAGTAGGGCGTGCACCGCAAGGTGGGTGGGAAACTCGCTCGTTACTTCTCCTCCTTCGCTTTCTGCGAAGAAAGAGCTGCCGGAATCCACGATCCTCACAAGACACAGGTTCTCTAAAGGATTCTCGGCCAAATCCCGCATCCTGCTGCCAGTGGTGGTGAGAAGAAGCGAGTGCCCCTCGAGTTCAGGCCTTGGGATGCTCAAAGGAAACCTCTCCCCTATGGGATCAAAGGAGGTCTCCAACCTAAGGGAGAGGTTGCTGCCATTGGATTCGGCCCAGCCGCGCTCGGCCAGAAGCCCGGCAACCCTGCAAATCTCAGCCTCATGCTTGCTTAGAGCCTTTCTGAGTGCCATATCCTTTCTATCCTAACGCTAAGTGGAAGAATGTCAAGATCATAAACGCCCTTCCCTGGGCGCTGCTTGAGCTCAGACAGCAGAGCCCAAGCATATCTGCTATCCGCTTGAATAAAATGGAGGGTGGCTGTCGAGGGGACCTCAACAGCCACCGGATAAGTATGGGAGGAGGGCGTAAATTCCTTCCGTTTTCACCTCTCTTCTTATTCTTTACTGGTTTGAAGATAGCGAGAATAACTCGATCGTCAATAGGCAAAATACCCTACCTTCTTTTCTAGGGTAAAATCCTGAGGTAAAGAACACTTGTTTTTCTTAAAAACAACAACTAATTTATGTTACATATACCATTTATGATTTTCCTGAGAGCTGGATAGTGGCGAGCAGTAAGACCCACGCAGACCAAAAAGGGGCTTTGAAAAGAGCAATGACGTGCTGAAGATTCCCTTCAAGGTAGAATGTCAAGCACATACAATCCATTCTTAACACGAGAACATAAGCATCCCAGTCTCCTTGACATAAGAGATGCCAAGCGTAAACTTCTTGTAAACCCTGGAGGTCATGATGTGGATTTATTGCGAAAATGACATCGAGATCGAGTGCGAGAGCATTGAGAAGTGGGAAGAAAACACTTCATTCCTCAGGTTAAAACAATGCACCATCCATAAGAAGATAACATCCAGGAAGGGGATCGCCGAGATCATACTGAACCCGAATCAGATTATAGCCATCGGAAAAGAAAAACTCGACTGGCATGAACTTCAGCGTATAAGGTAGATCGTTGAAGGCTTAAGCCTACAGTAACCTGAAGCAAACCCGTGACACCTTACCTTGATGTGGAAGCTTGGGAATGGGGTCGAGCTGCCCAGGTGAGGAAGGCAGCTGTAAGAAATCGGCATCACCGGAGAGGCTGTGGGTCTTGACAATACACTCTGAGTCGCTAAACTTATTGTTATACTTAAGTGATAGAGATTCGGAAGGCTGAGGTTTGCCTTTCGGCAAAATAGTTGGATGTAAACGATTTCATCCTAGGAGGAATCTTGAAGAGTTCGAGAGTCAGGTTTCTTGCTCCTGGCGTGCTTATACTGCTTGTTTTCATAGGTCTACTTCACGCCGAGCCAGTCGGCCCCGAGATCGCTGCAAGGGTGACCGAAACCCAAATTGAAATCATAAGCCAGCGTCTGGCGAAAGCGGATTACCTCGGCGCGAGTTATGCTTTATCCGTAAACACCATGAAACCCCTCTACACAGGGGATAAAGAAGGGTTGCTCGCTTACGTCTTCGAACTCAAGCCACAGGGTTTTATTGTAGTAACTGCGAACACCGATCTTGTACCGGTTATCGCTTACTCTAACAACAGCTCCTTCCCCTGGGATGAGGATCCATTAAATCTCCTGCTGCACATGTTAAGAGAAGACCTCAGGATGCGTATGGCGGCACTGGAGATATTACCTGAGAGTGTGAAGGTTCGCTACAATACCCAATGGGGAAACTACCTTTCCGGAAACTTAACATTGCTTGCCCCAGGAGACTCCTGGCCGCCTGAAGGACAAACCTGGACAGGCGGTTGGGTAGAGAGTATGTGGCACCAGAGCTCCCCTTACTGGAACGAATGCCCGATTGATCCGGTTACGAGCGACCGCTGCGTTGTTGGCTGTGTGGCCACTGCGATGGGGCAGATCATCAACTTCTGGCAGTACCCTGATGCGGTGATCTTTACGGATTCAGACAGTTACACAACCAACACGCGCGGTATCTTTATCGATGCGCCGGCGGCAAGCATACCTGAGATAGACTACAACGATGGGGCGCCCACCCTTGCGGTTTGCGCGGACATCTCCTATGCGTGCGGAGTCTCCGTAAAGATGAACTACACAAGCCAGGGTTCCGGGGCATCCCACATCGATTGTGCTGATGCTTACAGAAATTACTTCGACTTTAACCGCGCCCAATGGAGGGAAGAGCAGAGCCTGGGCTTCTACGACATCCTTGAGCAGAACATGAAGGACAGTATGCCCGCCCAATTGGGAATCACGGACGCAGGTTGGAATTATGCACATTCAGTCATCTGCGACGGTTTCCGTGAAACTACAGGCGACGACGAGTGGCATCTCAACTTCGGCTGGGGAGGAGGTAACCCCGATCCCCTGCCTTCCTCTTGGTATGTCTTGCCTGCCGGAATGCCAGCGGGTTACACCATAATTTTTGATGGGGTGCTTAATATAGAGGCGCCGAGACGTCCTGGTCCGGGAGCTCCGGAGGCGGATTTTACCGCCGATCCACGCTCAGGACCCGCCCCCCTGACGGTGAGTTTTACCGATCTTTCCACGGGCGACCCTGCAGAGTGGGAGTGGGACTTCGGCGATACAAGAACATCCTCAACCCAGGACCCAACCCATGTATACGATAACGAGGGAACGTATACCGTCTCCCTTACCGTTCGGAACGCGGATGGCGAGGATACCGAGGTAAAAACCAACTACATCACCGTTGGAGGTAGTGCTCCCAGCGCGGACTTTACGGCTGACCCCCGCTACGGGCCTGCGCCTCTGAACGTAGCATTCACCGACCTGTCTACCGAAAACCCGACCTCCTGGTCGTGGAGCTTTGGCGACGGCGCAACCTCCACGACCCAGAATCCAACCCATATCTACAACAACGAAGGCACCTACACCGTCTCCCTGACCGCTGCCAACGCATACGGCTCGGACACGGAGACCAAGACCGACTACATTGTGGTGAGCAGCACTCCTCCGCCGCTTGATGCGGATTTCTCGGCCAACCCGAGAACAGGCCCGGCACCCCTCGAGGTAACCTTCAGTGATCAGTCAATGGGCAACCCAACCTCCTGGGCATGGGAGTTCGGGGACGGCGCAACCTCGGATGTAGAGAATCCCACACATACCTACCAGAACGTAGGCACCTATACCGTTGCACTTACCGTTTCTGACGGGAGCGAGCAGGACACCGAAACAAAAGCGGGCTACATCACGGTTACCGAGGCCCTTCAGGCGGCGTTCACCGCCAACCCCTCGATAGGGTACGTACCGCTTACGCACCGCATGGAGGTAGAGTTCAGCGATCAGTCCACTGGTGACCCCACCTCGTGGTCTTGGAACTTCGGTGACAATGCGACCTCAACCGAGCAGAACCCCACACACACCTATACCTCGGCAGGCGAGTTTACCGTTCGGCTCACCGTCTCCAACGCCGCTGGTTCTAATTCGACAAGCGACACCGTATACTTATTTGTGCTGCCCAACGACTTCTTCACCCAGACGGCGGCACTTGCCAGCATCGCCCAGAGCGAGATCGAGATACGCTACGGAACGCCCCTATCCACCAACATCGAACTCTCGATTTACAACGTCAACGGCCAGTTGGTCAGGCGGCTTCTGTCAGTGGAGGTTCCCGCAGGTGAATACGAAGCCTTGTGGGATTTCCGTGACGGTAGGGGTCTTTTGGTTGGACCGGGTGTATACTTCCTGCGCCTTAAAGCACCCGAAGGGCACGCGGCCTCAAAGATTATAATCACACGCTAAGGAGTAGAATGATGAAACGCACACCTCTTATTTTAGCAGTACTTCTTATTCTGACGGTGTTACTGCCAGGATGTCGTGAGCGCATCGTATATACCGGTCCAGGCGACTGGCTGCTTCTGGCAGATGACCCGGACGATGGAGCAGTGGGCTACAACGCTCACTACCTATATGTTGATGCGGACTTCACAGATGATGGCCTGGGGTTCAAGGTCCAGACCTACGGCTCGATCCCTGACGCGACGCGGGACGTCCAGTTTGCGGTCTACTTCGATACGGATCAAGATGTTACGACCGGGCTTTCTACGTCGACTCCAGGCTGGGGTGCTGAGGCGGTTCCAAACGACATCGGCGCAGATTTCATGATGTTCGTGGGGTCCGACACAGCCGACGGCAGTATAATTAACGAGAACCTTGTGTTTGCATGGGACGCTACTCTTGCCACCCCAGGATGGTCAGAGGTTGGTCAGGTGGGTTCGCTGTATCAAGCTACCGATGCCGATTCGGTCAAGGGAAGTGTTACCGAAGCATTACTTGGTATCGGCACTACCCCTCAAATAGACGTGGTGGCTATCCTTCTATGTGATCCGGACGGTGAGGCTTACTACGACCACATTCCCGATCAAAACGAGGGGCACGCAACCATTGATCTGGAGAGTGGAAGCGCTACGCAGGCTTTCTCGCAAGTAGCGGGTGTTGCCGTTGATGGAGGTTCAGTCAGAAGAGTTTCGCTTATCACAGGCAAAGAATTAATCGAGGAGGCAAGATGAAACGAACTATCGTCCTTCTTCTAGTAGGGATAAGCCTCGGCTTAGCCCTACCTACCGTGGCGTCCTCAGAGGGGACGCAGAAGATATACGAAGTAGAACCCACTGCCATTTCCTCCAATAACGCCGATCTCTCCAGAGAGCCCTCCCTAATAGAAAACCAACAGCTTACTGCATTTGAGGCAACCCTTAATAGAGCACCGGATCTTGCGATGCCTCAGGATACCATAGAGCTGATAGAGGATGAGGCTACCCCTGTAAACTTTGGTTTCAAGATGAGTGCAGGCGATCGAATGGCCGTGAAGCTTACCCCTGGAACCGGGAACTATCCATTCACCGTTACAGCAGCCTGCTACGTGCCTATAGGTTGGGCTACCGACCCCGACAACTGGGACCAAGCTTGCTACCTTGTGTTTTTCGACGACGGCGCTGAACCCGGCGCTGAGCTGGGGCGCAAGGAAGTATCAGCCGTCGAGGAATGGGCGTTCAACTGGTTTGACGTGAGCGACCTGGGTATCACGATCGAATCCGGAAGCTTCTACTTCGCGGTCGAGAACAAGGTGGACGACAACCCCGGCCTGGCATTGGACGGCGGTGCTCCACTCCACCATGTCTCGTGGATGTATACCATTTTCTCGGGCGAGACAGACCCCAGGTGGTTACCGTTTGACGACATTGACGCAGGGCTTGGCAAACTCTTGGGAGACAGTGTTGATCTTATACTTCGTGTGAAGGGTGTAGTTTCAGGTACGGGCGCTCCGGATGCGGATTTCACCGCCGATCCACGCTCAGGCCCTGCTCCACTGACTGTAAGTTTTACCGATCTTTCCACCGGCGATCCTACCTCCTGGTCATGGGACTTCGGCGATACAAGAACATCCACAACCCAGAATCCAACCCACGTATACGACAGCGAGGGGACGTATACCGTATCCCTTACCGTTCGAAACGCGGATGGCGAGGATACCGAGGTAAAGACAAACTACATCACCGTGACGAGCGGCCCGCTCCCTGCAGCGGACTTCTCGGGCACCCCCCGCTCCGGGTTCGTGTCCCTGAGCGTAGCCTTCACCGATCTGTCTACCGAAAACCCGACCTCCTGGTCGTGGAGTTTCGGCGACGGCGGAACCTCCACGAGTCAGAATCCAACCCATATCTACAATAACGTGGGCACCTACACCGTCTCCCTGACTGCTACCAACGCATACGGCTCGGACACGGAGACAAAAACGGACTACATTACGGTAATCAGCGCCCCTCAACCTCCGGATGCCGATTTCTCCGCCGACCCCACGAGCGGCAGCGCCCCCTTGGACGTTACCTTTACCGATCTGTCCTCGGGCAGCCCTACTTCGTGGTCGTGGAGCTTCGGCGACGGCGGCTCATCGACGGATCAGAACCCACAATACACCTACAACGCAGAGGGCACCTACACGGTGAGCCTTACCGCTACCATCGCGGACGGTTCGGCCACCGAGACCAAACCAGACTACATCACGGTTACCGAGCCTCTTCAGGCGGCGTTCACCGCCAACCCCTCGATAGGGTACGTACCGCTTACACACCGCATGGAGGTCCAGTTCACCGATCAATCCGCTGGGAATCCGACTTCCTGGAGCTGGGACTTTGGGGACAATGGGACCTCGGCCGAGCAGAACCCCGCACACGTATACACCTCTGCAGGGGAGTTTAGGGTTCAGCTCACCGTCTCCGATGCGGCCGGCTCTGATTCGACAAGCGACACCGTATACTTATTTGTGCTGCCCAGCGACTTCTTTACCCAGACGGCGGCACTTGCCAGCATCGCCCAGAGCGAGGTCGAGATACGTTACGGAACGCCTGTATCCACCAACATCGAACTCTCGATTTACAACGTCAACGGCCAGTTGGTCAGACGGCTCTTCTCAGAGGAGATTCCAGCGGGTGAATACGAAACCTTGTGGGATCTGTGCGATGATAAGGGTCTTCTGGTTGGACCGGGTGTCTACTTCCTGCGTCTTAAGGCACCAGAAGGGCACGCGGCCTCAAAAATCATAGTAACACGCTAAGGAGTAGAATGATGAAACGCACACCTCTTATTTTAGCAGTAATTCTTATCCTGACGGTGTTACTGCCCGGGTGCCGTGAGCGCATCGTCTACACCGGCCCAGGCGACTGGCTGCTTCTTGTAGATGACCCGGACGATGGAGCAGTGGGCTACAACGCTCACTACCTATACGTTGATGCGGACTTCTCAGACGACATCCTGGGGTTTAAAGTAGAGACCTACGGCTCGATCCCTGACGCGACGCGGGACGTCCAGTTTGCGGTCTACTTCGATACGGATCGAGATGCTACGACCGGGCTGTCCACATCAGCCGGATGGGGGGATAACGCCACACCGAACGACATCGGCGCAGATTTCATGATGTTTGTGGGATCGGATACCGCAGACGGCGGCCTTGTTAATGAGAATCTCATCTTCGCCTGGGATATCACCCTTGCTACTCCCGGATGGACAGAGATCGGCCAGGTAGGCGCGCCCTATCAACCTGCCAACGGCGACTCTGTCAAGGGATCTATTACCGAGGCAGCTCTTGGCAATCCTACCGGCCAAATAGACGTGGTGGCTATCCTTCTATGCGATCCGGACGGTGAGGCTTACTACGACCACATTCCCGATCAAAACGAGGGGCACGCAACCATTGATCTGGACAACGGAAGTGTTGCTCAAACACCTTCACAATCGGCGGGTGTTACCATCAACCTAAGCTCAGGTAGAAGGGTTTCACTTATCACAGGCAAGGAATTAATCCTCGAGGAGGCTAGATGAAAAGGCCTATCGCCCTTCTTCTAATTGCTGCAAGCCTTAGCTTTGCCCTGCCCACCCTGCAAGGTACCCGAGGCACGGACTTCGTTTACTCGGCCCGCTGCGAGAACATGGGCTACCTTTGGTTCTATATGGCTTCCGAAGGCTACAAGGATCACGTTATTTTCCAGGACTCCGCCGGAGCAGTCCAGAACACATACGACATATGGGCGGCAAAGCCCGTGGTCTCACTGGGATTCACCCCATGGCACTACCTTGAGTTCTCAGCATACGGTTCCGGCTACTTCTACATGAACGTTGACCCCTCGGCCAACGCATTCGGACTTACCGATGTAGGCGGACACGTGAAGGGCAGCATACCGTTCACGCCTCTGGATAAACCCCTGTCCATCGCGATGGGCTTGGACGGATTCTTCCTCATGTCTATCCCCTTCGAGATCGACGCCGGAGCCAACCAGACAATGAGTCAGTATCTGGGCTACTATCCATTTGAGGAGGCGGGTCCTGAGTTCGGCGGAAAGCTACTCTTCTCGCTCGAATCCCGGTACATATCTACTCACCTCAATGCAGGCTACTGGTACCGAAGCGCCCATAACTTTGGTCCCGATTCCACAGTCTCCTACCCCCAGACCATCATCGGCGGCTTTGCTATTGAATCATCCCCGCTGAAATGGTTTAATCTGTTTGCGGAGTTCAATCTGAACTACGGTCTTCCAATGGACTCACCTGAAGCCAGCCTCACCGGAATATCCACCCATGCCAGCGTAGGTTTGAGATTGCCGATCTACCTTGGAGAAAACTTTGCGTTCCTCTTACACGTTGGCGGCGGCGCCGACCCGATGAACTTCACTGCCACCTCCTCACTTTACGCAGGTCTGGGCATCGGCGGAGACCTGATCCGCCCCAAGGAGAAGCTGATTGAAGGTCTGGTAAAGGATGCTGAAACCGGCAAATCCATCGAGGACGCCAAGATTCAGCTCTCAGGGGCTCTGATAGACACCATCTTCTACTCTGATAGCACGGGCCGATTCGTTCTGCCTGAGCTTATGGAAGGCGACGAGATCAACGCAACCAAGGAAGGCTACCATCCTGAGATGGTTGCAGCCGAGGAGGTCGGCGAGGCACTCACCCTTACCATTGCTATGGATCCAATAAAGGAGTCCTTTATTGCGGGTGTAGTCGCAGACGCCGAAACCGCAGACCCGCTGTGGGCGGTGGTAAGCTTCCATGACATCGAGACGGGCGAGGTTCTCCCTTCTATCTCATCCGATGCTGTCACAGGATACTTCCGAACCAAAATCGAACCCGCTACTTACCGTATGAAGACTAAAGCCCCGGGTTATCACGAAGACCACACTACGCTGACCATCGGAATTGCAGAAAACAAGATGGTGGACGTATTCCTTACCCCCATCGAGAAGCCCAAACCCGCAGAGCTTGAACCCATAACCATAGGCGGCTTCGGCAGGGGACGGAGCGAGGTCGGTTTTGAACAGATGGTCGAGCTAGAGAAGGTTGTAGAATTACTCGAAGAGAACCCCGATGCTACGGTAGTCATAACCGGACACACCGACAGCGTAGGCTCTGATGGTACCAACCTTCGGATAGGCAGAAGGCGAGCCGAATCTGTAGCCGGCTATCTTCTGATACGTGGTGTCAAAGTAACCCGGATGCAGATCGCGACCGGTGGCGAACGCTATCCTGTGGGCGACAACCGCTACCGCAGCGGTCGCAGAGCCAACCGCCGAGTAGAGCTGCACTTCTCTCGAGAGGCCTCGGAGGAAATCTCAGAAGGAGGGGTAAGACCTCCTACGAGGAAATAATCAAATGGGTTTATAAGCTAGAAGCGCGGCCCCAGGTCGCGCTTTTTTTTAGGTGAATAATGCAATTAATCTTGAAGGAAGGGATTAATCCTTAGAATCATGTTAAAAAGTGCGCGCCCGCCGTGGCCGGAGAGAACCATGGTCTCGGAGTTCAAGAGCCCCTTCAGCTTTGCAACAGAGTTCATTAACGCTTCTTCATCGCCGCCAGGAAGGTCAGAACGTCCAATTGATTCTGCAAAAAGCGTGTCGCCGGTGAAGGCCAAACGTCTCTTAAGCTCGATGAAACACACGCTTCCAGGGGAGTGACCGGGGGTGGCGACAACCTCAAGCGTTATACTGCCTATGTTAAAGCATACCCCATCCCACAAAGACATGGAGGGCTCAAAGGGTTCATCTACGTAGCCAAGACCGGCAAAATCTGGCGAGACCCGATTGAGGAGGAATCTGTCCTCAGGATGCAGCGCCACCTTCCAGCCATTCTTCTTAAGCAAGGGGCACGCTGTGGTATGGTCAAAGTGCCCGTGGGTAAGAAGGATCATCCGCGATTCAAGATGATTCAGGGATTCAACCCGCTCCACCAGCTCATCGGCGGCGAAACCTGGGTCTATAAGGATCGCCGAATCCTCGGTTGTTAAAAGATAACAGTTGACTTCAAGTGAACCAACAATGAACCGCTCCAGGGTTACGTCGTCAAACTGATTCTTCTGCAAAAATTCTCCTTGAGAACTATTCTAACCACAGATTGCACAGATTAAAATGCTCCTTTTCGCCGCGGGCGAAAAGATCGAAATCCCTCACCCCCTACCCCTCTCCAAAGGAAAGGAGGGAATTATTGTTCGGGGTCCCCGCAAAGATGCGCAACGGATTTGTTGGGTATAAATCTGCGCAATCTGCGGATTGATAATCATTCTTTGTGAAAATGTCTGTAGATTGTCTCAGCTAATGCAGGACCTATTCCAGGAGCAGCTCTTAACTCCTCGATAGAAGCCTTACGGATACGAGGCACCGAGCCGAAGAACTGCACCAAGTCTTTCGCGCGTTTGGGGCCCACTCCGGGGATCGCGTCAAGCTCGGAAGCAATGCCCGCCTTAAAACGCAGCTTGCGGTGGTAGGTCACGGCGAATCGGTGCGATTCGTTGCGGATTCGTTTGAGAAGTTTAAGAACTGCCTCACTCCCCGGAATCACCACCTCCTTGCCGTCCCGACCGAACAGATGGTCGTGGGTCTTGGCAAAGGCAAAGACAGAGAGGTCAACGTCTATCTTGTTAAGAAGCTCTCGGACCACGGAAAGCTGACCCTTACCGCCGTCTAGTATCAGGAGGTCAGGAAGGCTCTTGCCCTCCTTCTGAAGACGGTTAACCCTGCGCGCCACCACCTCGGCCATCATCGCCGGGTCGTTGGCGCCTTCAACCGTCTTTATCTTGAACTTTCTATAATGGGACTTGGCAGGACGTGAGTTCTTAAACACAACGATGGAACCGGTAGGGTTGGTTCCCTGGATGTTGGAGATATCTATCATCTCTATGTGCTGGGGGGTGGCAGGAAGATGAAGATACTCCTGAAGTTTAGCCAGCAAAGGATCAGTCCGCGTGGTCTCGGCATCCTGGACAAGTGCGAGCTTAGCGTTCTCATCGGCTATCCCCAAAAGATGGCGTTTCTCCTCGCGCACGTTTGCTGAAAGCTTTACCTTTTTATCACGGTAGTGGGCAAACCAGTCAATGAATACCTCAGGGTCTTCGGGAAGCAAGGGCAGGACGATCTCATCAGGCACGTCATAGGTGTGGGTGTAGATGAAGCGAAGCACGGTGTGGATAAGATCGGCATCACTGGTGTGAGGGGGTACAGTAAGCATGAAGGTTTCTGATGCGTACATTCGTCTTTCCCTGAGCTTGAGAAGCACGGCTGCGGCGCGTGAGGCATGTCTGGCTACAACGATGAAGTCGCGCGGCGTGGGGTCTAGAGACGCTTCCTTGGCGTGGTATTTGACTTCGCGGATGGCAAGTAACTGATCGCGCAGGAACGCTGCCACCTCGTAGTTCTGGCTGTTGGAGGCTACCCACATCCGTCTTTCAGTCTCCTCCTCAAGCTTTTCCGAGCGACCCATAAGAAAATCTATCAACCCTTTTAGTTGGGCGGTGTATTCATCTTTGCTGAATCCCTCTCTGCAAGGTGCCGAGCAGAGCTTGAGCTGAAACAAAAGACAGGGGCGTTCGGGATGGTCTTGGGGAAGATCGTAGTGACAGGTGCGTATCTTGAAGATGCGCTTCACCGCATCGAGAGTTTTTCGCAGATTCTTGACCGAGGAGTAGGGACCGAACAGAAGGCTGCCGTCACGGCGCTCGTTGCGCGTAACAAAGATGCGCGGGAACGCTTCCTTGACGGTGACCTTGAGATAGGGGTAGCGCTTGTCGTCACGGTAGCGGGTGTTGTAGCGCGGCTTGGAGAGTTTGATGAGCTGCTCTTCGTAAATTAAAGCTTCCGCTTCGGTCGAGGTGAGGGTAACATCAAGAAGTGCCGCCTTAGGCATGAATGCGGCTGCCGGTTGTGCTGAAGGAGAAAGGTAGGAGCCCAAACGATTGCGTAGATCAGCCGCCTTACCAACGTAGAGGACTCGATGCTTGGTGTCTTTGAAAACGTAAACGCCGGGTTTGTGAGGAGCTTGCTTTATCGCTTCGCGAACAGCTGGATCGATCAACCTTTGATGACCCCCAGGGGACGCATCCGCGCGACCTTTGCAGAGATACCTGCGTTATGGGTCACTTCCACCACTTCGTCTACGTCCTTGTATGCCTCGGGGGTCTCCTCGGCAAGGGTCTTGGTGCTGACGGATAAAACCAGGATTCCTTCGCGCTGGAGCCTGGATTTGACCTCGTAGCCGCGAACTTCCCGCAGCGCCCTGGAGCGTGACCATACACGACCCGCGCCGTGACAGGTTGAGCCGAAGCTCTCCTGCATCGCCTTCTCGGTGCCGACAAGCACGTAGGATGCGGTGCCCATGTCACCCGGGATGATGACCGGCTGGCCTATATCGCGGTAGTCGGAGGGTATGTCTGGATGTCCAGGCCCGAACGCGCGCGTCGCTCCCTTACGATGCACACAGAGCCTGCGGCGTTTACCGTCGATTTCGTACTCCTCGAACTTGGCGATGTTATGGGCCACGTCGTAGACCAGTTGAAGACCCAGTTTTTCTGCGCCCATGCCAAAGGCTTGCTCGAACGCCTCTCTGACCCAGTGCATAATCGCCTGGCGGTTGGCCCAGGCGTAGTTTGCCGCCCCGGCCATAGCACCGAAGTAGGCTTTGCCTTCAGGTGACGAGATCGGCGCGCAGGCAAGCTGCCGATCAGGTATGGAGAGATGATACTTCGCAACAGTGTGGCCCAGCTTCTTTACCGCGTCGTCGCAGACCTGGTAGCCGAACCCGCGCGAACCGGTATGGATCATCACTACTATCTGCCCCTTGCGCAGTCCCATGATCTCTGCGGCCTTAGTATCGTAGATCTCATCCACACGCTGAATCTCCAAAAAGTGGTTGCCTGCCCCCAGGGTGCCGATCTGAGGAAGACCTCTTTCGTAGGCTCGGTCAGATACTGCCGAGGGGTTAGCTCCGTCAAGACTTCCTTCCTCCTCGGTATGAGCCAGATCCTCGTTCCAGCCGTATCCTTTATTTACCGCCCAGCGCGCGCCCTGCACCAGCACCTTCTCCAACTCGTTACGAGAGATACGAATCCTGCCCTTCTTGCCCACGCCTGCAGGAACCGCGGAGTAGATAGCCTGTAGCAGCTCGCGGAGTTTGGGCTTGACCTCATCTGTCTCAAGATTAGTCCGCAGCAACCGAACACCGCAGTTGATGTCGTAGCCAACGCCTCCAGGTGAGATAACGCCTTCATTTACATCAAACGCGGCCACACCGCCTATGGGGAAGCCGTAGCCCCAGTGGATGTCAGGCATCGCCATCGAGTAGCCGACTATCCCGGGAAGATGTGCAACGTTTGCAACCTGCTGTGGCGCGTTGTCTTTGATTAGCGTGGAAAGAAGCTTCTCGCTCGTATAGATCACCCCGTCGGTCTTCATCCCTCCCTGGCGGGGGATACGCCAGCGGTTGGCATCCAACCGCTCCAGCCTACCCTGGTATCCTTGCTTATCGTTACTCATTCTTAGATTATAGAACGCGATCGCGGCACTGTCAAGGATAACAAATTTTCGGGGGCCCCGCGCGGATGCGAAGTAGCCGTATGGGGTGCATTAGGGGTTGTCAAGAAGATTTTTATGAGTAGACTCAGGTGAAAGAACAAGGAGGTCACGTGCCTTTTGATGCAAACCATTTATTCTCCAATACAGCCAACCGGATGCGCCGTTCAGAAATACGTGAGTTGCTAAAACTCACGCGAAAACCGGACATAATCAGCTTTGCGGGCGGCCTGCCTGCGCCTGACCTGTTTCCTATCGAGGAGTTCAAGGGTATCTCGGTCAAGGTCCTGGCAGAGAACGGGGCCAAGGCGCTGCAGTACGGCCCTACCGAGGGTGATCCAGGGTTGATCAACCAGCTGGTTGAATTCGAGAAGCGCGGCGGCGTTGAGGTAACGCCGGAGCAGGTGCTTGTAACCACCGCCTCCCAGCAGGGCCTTGATCTGCTGGGCAAGGCGTTCCTCAACGAAGGCGATCCCATTGTGATGGGACTGCCCTCCTACCTTGGCGGCATACAGGCGTTCCGCTCCTACGGTGCCGACATGCACGGCGTCCAGCTGGATGAGCACGGCATGAAGGTCGATACCCTTAAGGCCAAGCTTGCCGAACTCAAGAACGCGGGAAGGACCCCCAAGTTCATCTACGTGGTGCCCGACTTCCAGAACCCTTCCGGCGTAACCATGAACAAGGAGCGCCGGTTACAGGTGCTTGGGCTAGCGCGTGAGTACAACACACTTTTGATCGAGGATACCCCGTACCGCGAACTCCGCTTCGAAGGAGAAGCGATCCCACCGTTCATTCTGCTTGATGACGAAGAACGCGTCATCACACTGCATACCTTCTCCAAGATTCTGATTCCCGGCCTCCGTATAGGCTGGTTAATCACCCGGAACAAGGCGGTCATGGATAAGTTGGTTATGGGCAAGCAGCCAGTCGATTTATGTACCTCACCATTCGGTCAGATGCTGCTTGCCGAGTACATGAAGCAGGGTCTCTTGGACAAACAGATAGCCGAAATCCGCAAGGCCTATCGCCGTAAACGCGACGTGATCCTTGAGGCCTTTGAGAAGCACATGCCAAAACTTGAAGGACTTTCATGGACCAGGCCCGAAGGCGGATTGTTTCTGTGGGTCAAGCTACCCGAGTACATGAGCGCCAACGAGATCTTCCCCAAGGCGATCGACAAGAAGGTGGCCTACGTTGTGGGTACGGCGTTCCACTGCGACGGAGGTGGCCAGAACGCCATGCGCATCAACTTCAGCTTCCCATCCGAGGAGCAGATACTCGAAGGCGCAAAGCGCCTGGCCGAACTCATCGCCGAAGAGGCAAAGTAGCCGCCTCACCAAAGACAATATTGTAGGGGCAAGGCATGCCTTGCCCCTATTTTTTACGTTGACAAAGCATGTAGAACGCCGTTAAATAATAATTGCGCAGGCTGGAGAGTCTGCGCCACATTGACATCCACCGCATTGTGGTGAAAATTCCACATGAAGAAGTTCTTCGGGTTAAGATGGTGGGTAGTCCTCCTGATCTACATCGTGCTGGACGTGATTGCCGTCGGCATGGGAATGGGCGTATCCATCTTCTGTATCCTGCTGGGATTCCCGATCGGGTGGTATCTGGCACGAAGGCATCTTTTACTCAACCTGGAGATCAAGGACGCCTTGGTGAAGATTCTCAGGGACTCGCTTATTACATCCGGGGTAACCTTTGTTTTTATGGCCGTGCTCTGGGGTAGAACGGTTTCCATGCTCTTCGATCCTGCCGCAGACTTTATCAACTTCGGCATCCCCATGATCCTATACGATCCCAAAGCAAGCTTTGTAGGCTGGTTGGTGCTGATGATTGTCATATCTCCATCTCTTCAGCTTCTTGCCACGATCTTCGCCGCCTACTTAACCGTTGCCATAAAAGCCAACCAAGGCTAATTGGCAACCTCACAATTCTCCAATATGGTCTAATCGTTAACAAATGGGGGGTATCTCCCTTTGGCACTTTCGATTCCCGATCTATCTGGCTTTCCTGTATCCTTTAAGTATGCTCCTCGGTGCGGCAATCGCCATGTACTCGATGATCGTGACCCTTACAGGCCGTGCCGTATGGAAGGGACGCAGGATCGAGAACTCTACACAAAAACCAACCGCTACCCCGCTCGCCCTCATCGTTATCAGCTTCTCCCCTCCGATCCCTCCGATTGCTGAAACCCTCCCTTATAAAGTACACAAAAAACCCTGCGGGTGCGCAGTTTCTCAGCGCAGAAGGACGAGCTTTTCTACCGCGCTGTAGTCCGGGCTCTGCATCCTTAAAAGATATACGCCCTGAGGGAGATGGCGACCTATATCGTCCTCGCCGGTCCACAAGACGAGATGATAGCCGGGCTGAATGCTGCCGTCAACGAACGTACGAACCTTCTGACCGGTAACGTCGTATAGAGCAAGCGAAACCGCAGCCTCACGCGGAACCGCGAAGCGAATCAAGCACCGACCTCGAACAGGGTTGGGAGACACTTCCGAAAGCTCGAATACGGTCGGCAACGCCTCCGCAATACCTGAGGTGCCGCCGATCTTAACCGGCTCTTCCCACTCAGGATTGTGGGTGTCGTTGGATTTGACAAGGACAATCCCCACAGGCGGCCCGGCTCCAACCTTGGAAGCATCACCTATCATCGTCACATACGCGCTGTCCTGACCTCGGAGGATAAAGGACTTAGGATACAGAGCGTATATCCAGGGCGTTTCGGTGGAGATCCCCTTCACAACCAGATCCCTCATACCGAGGTTATAGACCCAGAAGCGACCCCGCATGGTCTCTCTGTCCATGACAGCGGTATCAGGTTTGCAGCAGATACGAGGTGGGATCTCCTCTACAAGAAGCTTGACCGGTTCCAGGGCCATAGGCTCATCCGGGTCGTTGGAGTAAACACGGATGTGGGCGTTGTAGACACCCTGTCCGAGTTTCTCAGGCATAACCGTGACATGCACGTCATGGGAGCCATCCGGTTCCACGTCAAATGCTGTGGGCGGTGAGACCGAGATCCACTGGCGGGTTGGGATAACGTTGGTAACCTCGAGTATCCGGTCGCCCTCGTTGGATACGGTAAGATCATCCTCGGTTTTGTTCCGGCTCTGGTCTTCCCAGGAGAAGAAGAAGTGAAGGGTATCCGGTGAGAGCGCCATATCCGGCGCACCCATGTTCAGCCGCACGGGCAGCCTGCGTTGTTCCTCGTCAGGATCGTTGGTCTCAAACAGCACACTGCCCTCAAATATCCCGAAGCCAAGCCCGGCGGTGTCGATCGTGATTGAAACCAACGCGTAGCTCAAGCTGTCGCCTGAGGGAATCCTTAAGCTGGTTGGGGCTATCCCCTTGATCCAATGGGTCGTAGACGAGATAGAAGAAACCTCAAGCCCTGCACGACCTTCGTTTGTCACCTCTACGGAGAGGGCCACGGAATCGCCCGCCGGCATGTTGAAGGCCAGGGTGTCGGGGATGATCTCTATGTCAGGCCAGTCACCCTTGATAAGCTTCACCGGATGATAAGCGAGGGTTCTGTCGGGATCGTTGCTTAAGATGCGAATCTTGCCCAGATAGATATAGTCGGGGAGCCCGGTGGTGTCCACAAAGAACTCTATCTGGCGACCTTCGCCCGCTGCCAGAACACAATCCGTTGGGTAGATGGAGTCGATCCAGGTTGCCTGGTAGGGCGAGATCTGCGTGACAACCAATGAGTCGGTGCCGGTGCTGGAGATGGTAAACGAGGAGGAGAGGGGTTCTATCTCTGCATCTAACCAGGTGGTGTCGGGTGAGATAGTCAACTCGGCCCTCCTTACCCCTACCAGGATATTTTTATCTACCCAGTCATAATGATTTGCTCCGGTTACCCTAAGTTCCATGAAGCCAGGGGTAGGTGAGATCTCCAGGGCAGCCACACCTGATGCATCCGTATAACCCCAAGCATAGAGGTTCGAAGACTGCCGAGCGCAGACAAGCATCCCTTCAACAGGATAACCGGCCTGGGAGCTAACAGTGACGTAAAGGGTCTGGGGGCCTTCCACAATGGGAGGATAGCTAACTACAAACTCGGACGGCTCACGGGAATGCACGGGCATGGCAGGATCACCATGCAGGTTAAGCTCGTAGATGGACCAGCGACCATACGAGACGTTTCCCCACCAAGCATTCTCTTCCTTAGCTGCGGCCAACGCCGGGCCGATCTCCGGGTTGTCCAGGCCGTATACCTCCTCGAAGAAGGAAACGTCAAGGCACTCCGAGGGACCACGCGTGGGGGGAGTGCCCCAACCGTAGCGGGAGTTTCCAACCCACGCGACCGTGCCGCCGTGTTCTGCCCACTGGAAAGCCTCAACAAGACACCCGCCGAACCCATCGTAGTCGAACGCACCAACAAGACAGGATATTGCAACGTATACAGGCATCTTCCCTGCGTTGATAAGTCCCCTGGCCTGCCAGTTGTAGAAGGACGGCTCACCATTCAAGTGCCCGCAAGAGATGGCGATCTCGTTACCGTGAGCGCAGTGATGAACAAGTCCTACCCCTGCGTTGAGTGAATCCTCTAAGGCGTTACGGGTGAGCGTACCCTGGGTCTCATACATCTTGGCAATACTCGTTCCCGGATGCGCCAGATCGGCGATCGCATCGTTGGTTTCGTCTCCAGAGTAGCCACGATCAGGCCAGAGGATCTCTGAAGGCAGCATCAGCTTGGAGGCAAAACCCTGTGGCGGATTATCCTGATACACCACCACCTTGCCCACAAAAAGGCCAGCTTCCTGGATATCATTCACGCATGCCCTGCCCACTGTAACCTCGGCTGAAAGATCAACCTCGTCGTTCATCTCGCCGAAGGTATTATTGGCGTTAGCGTCCCAGTCCCCATCAAGGCACCCGAAATACATATCCGTGGGGATCGTGTCTCTAGAGTTCCCATCATAGCTTGCGACAAAGCAATCCCTTGTGGGCACAAGCCCCTCGTCGCCTCCGAGCAGAAGATACTCAACTCCCCAGCGCTCGTGGGCAAAGATCACAAAGTCGCGAATCTGTTCTGCAAGATCCCTGCCAGAAAAGCTTGAGGCGATGGCCTCCAGAGCAACCACTGTATCGCGAACCCCCCTTGCGGTGTTCCAATCGGCAAGCTTCTGAAACTCACCTCGAAGCAAGGAAGGTGTAACTATCGCATGCCGATAGTTTTTTTCAGCCGCAGGCTGGAACGTAACCCGTGGGGCTAGGATCTCCGGATTCTCGACCAGAGCCTTGATCCTCACGTTGAGTCTACGTTGCTGGCTTGGGGTAATACCCACGGGCGGTGTGTAGCCAGGATCGGGTTCATACCCTACGGTAAGCACCATCTGCTCTGCCACCTCCAACTTGCCCTCGGCAGGCGTGTAGCGCAGCGGACGAACCGCTATCAAGGCAACCCTCTCGCCCTCAAGCAATCCCTGGTATAGAACCTGGGCTTCGAAATCTGAAACCGGAGTGCTAGAAGCGTAGATTTCCTCACGTGGCCCCACAAACTCCACCTTCTGCGCGGTCAACGGTCTGGGGGGTTGAGCAGGATAAACAGGGGCCTCTACGTAGGTTGTCTTCACGCTCAAAGCCTCAAGCCTAACATCTGCGACCTTCGTCCCCCTGGGAAGGAGATAGCGCTTCGTGATAAAAGGTATCAGAGGATAGCCTGGTGGAGCATCGTATGAGGCTCCCTCGAAGGAGACCAACGTATACTCTCCGGCCCCCTCTAAACTGAGCTCGCTCAAAGGCAGCTCAAGAACACAGTGAAGTTCCCCAGCCTCAAGAGCCCCGTAGGACAGAACCGTCAAGCACACTCCCAAAAGGGCTCCAAGGCCGTAAGGCCTTGTCTTCATCGTAAACCTCCTTGTTCTCCCTTTGCCTCAATCTCGGCAAGCAACTGCTCGGCTGAGATCGGCTGATTAAGTGGAACGATATAACTACGTGGGCGACCGTCGTCTCTGTTTGACTGGAACAGGAGCCAGTTACCGTCGTCCGAAAGATCAGGGGCTGTATCCATCTTCTCATTGTAGGTAACAGGTATAACCTCGCCAGTCCGCCGGTCGTAAACAAATACGTCAAACTGTACGCCCCCGTTACGGTCCGAGACGAACGCTATCTTGCGGTCATGATCACCAAAGTCGGGGTAGATATCTATCCCCGGCCAACTTGTAACCCTCTCTGTCACCCTCCCCCTGGTGCTCATGATGTATATATCGGGCTGTAGTCTACGGTAATTTGTGTAGACTATCAGTTTACCGTTACTGGAGTAACGCGGGTAACGATTCATATATGCGTTGTGGGTAAGCTCAATAAACTCACCCGCCTTGCGATCGTATAAACCGATCTCCATCGACTTGGTATCCAAGGACATGTAGCCGAAGAGCACGGGCAATTCATCGCTAACCCAATCCGGCGATTCAAAGAATCGTGAGAACCCGCTGAACAGAACTTCGGGTTCGCCACCGCCTTCGGCGTTATAATATACAAGCTCCATACCCGAGTTGTCGACGGTGTTACGGATATACAGGAACCGGTCCGGTGAACCGGCGAAGCACACCCCTCTATTGCGTCGCTTGTCGTTGGTAATCCAACGGAAGTTCTCTCCTGAAAAATCCATGGAGCCTATCTGATCATTCTTCAGCGAATGGAAGACGATCCTCTTGCCGTCAGGTGAAAAGCGCGGCGTCATAGCGATAGAGTCGGAGACGGGCTGGGGGAAGAAAGGCTCCACTCCAAGGTATACAGCGACCTTCGTGCGAAGGAAAACATCCGAAGCGAGTTCTAAGTCAAGGTTCGCAAGACGCTTCCATGTTTCAACAGCCTGAACGGCTGAATCCTCTTCGCAGTAGCGCCTTGCAAGTTTGTATACGGCACGGGCTTTGTTTGGATTCCGAGCAACCTTCTCCTCAAGCGATGCAAGGCTTGCCTTGGCCTGCAGGCATCCTACGAGGAGCACAACTCCTATTGTAAGGAAGGCGATTCTATTCACTCAAACTCCTTGGTTCAGTTTAAGATTCTTACCTATTATTTTAGGCTGTGCATCATGCTTTGTCAAGGTCTTTGGGGGGTCGTGCGCCAAGAGATAGTTACCAGGTCAAGGGTAGAATAATGATGAAGACGGTCAAAGAAACGGTAAACTGGCCGGTAGTTCATTCCATTCTCTTGTATACTCTACATCTCTCTTGTATACTCTACATCTTACCCTTGACAAAACCCCGCTTTGGCCTACTATTCTTATGGAGGTGATTTATGAAGCATCTAAAGCCTGACTTTGTCCTTTTAGGGATTATCCTGGTATTCAGTGGGTGTATACACGTGGTAAACGTCCCGCAGATACCGACCTTGATCGTTCCGGAAGACGGCGCGGTGTTTGAAGCGGAACCGCCGACGTTCATCTGGACCTCCGATTCGTTATTTCTAGCGGACGCCTACGTTATCATGATCTTCAAGGACTCATTGAGAAGTGAAGACACCCTGGTCTATGAAACCCTCGAAGACACGACTTACACGATGCCCACCGAGGTATTTGATTCAGCCGACAGCGGAACTTATTGCTGGGTGGCGGCGGTTCACTGGATAGACGGTACTGCCCACGGCGATCCTCGCACCTTCGTCATCAAGAAATCTGAGTCTCCTGCAGGCCTTGATCTCGACACCACCTACTTCCCGTTCGGCCTGGGGTACGAGTGGGTATTTTACCGAGACGAATGGGGCTACGATGAAATATCGGAACCGCCTTATGACTATGAGGCCTCCTATACGTTCACAATTAGTGTAATCGATGCATTCCGAATAGGTGGTACTTTTTTCTTCGTATTAGAAACGGAACCCACTCGGTATTACTACCCACCAACTTTTATGGAATTTGATACGGTGCGGATTTCGGGAAATCAAATAAAGATAAAATGGGGTGGGGGTGTCATGATTGGACTTCTACCATCGGAAATGACAGAGCCATTTGTAATCAGTTATGCTAGTGACACCCTTTGTATGTCAGATGGATACTTCGGTGGCCACTGGGGCACAGATGTATCTATAAAACGCATAGTAGGTATCGGAACAACTTCACAAAGTCATTCATATTGGTATAGCGGCTCTTCTGGGTTAGGTGCTGCTGACTATGTAAGTGATACCCTCCTCTACTTCTACAACGGGCAGGATACGGTTTGGCCGTAGGAGGTGCTAGGAAGCACGCCGCGAAGTTGACATCCCGCTGATTCTCCCTAAACTATAAGTAATGAAACTCCTGTTACTTCTGTATTTGGCGGCGCTGCCCACCAAGGAGGTGTTGACCTACGACGTTCACCTGGGGCCCATATACGCGGGCCAGATGGAGCTTTTCTTCTACGAGACCACCTTCGAAGGACAGCCCTGCTACTCTCTCCGCTCGGTCCTGAATTCGCTTGAGAGCCTTGCCTGGCTTTTTACAATCAACGACACCATCTACTCCTACGTAACCCGCGATTCTTTCAAGGTGCTCTACTTCGAGAAGCGCATGCACGAGACCAACTACGATACCGTAATAAGGGTGCGCTTCGACTGGGAGGGTCAGCGCATCTGCTACGAGGACGGCTCGGACTATCCGCTGCTACCCGGCACCCTGGATGTGGTCTCGATCTACTATTACTTCAGACTGAACTCCCTGGCAGTGGGCGAGGAACGCGACGTTGTCCTGCACGCGGACCGGATAACCGAGCAAGCAACGGTCAAGGCGGTGAAAGAGGTTGCGGTGCGATCGCAAGCCTCACCAACCGGGAGCTTTGTCTGCACCAAGCTTGTGCCCGACGTTCGAGGCAAGGGTAGCTTTGGATCGGGCGGGAATCTGATTTTCTATCTGACGAACGACGAGAACCTCTATCCTGCCTTAATCAAGACAGTTATGACCATCGGCTCCATCAACGCGCGCCTGAAATGGGTATGGAGCGAACCGTAACACACCTAATACAGAGCTACAGGAGGAATCTTTATGCCACCTAAATCACCTGAAATCCATGCTGTTCTTCTGGTAGGCGGCAAGGGCGAGCGATTCTGGCCCGCAAGCACGCCACAGCGCCCCAAGCAGTTCCTGCGGATATTCTCGGATAAAACCATGGTGGCTGATACCGTGGAGCGCATCAGACCACTTGTGCCGATGGATCGAATGCACTTCGTGCTCCCACACCACCTGGTTGATCTCTTAAGTGACGAAATTAAAGGAGTTAAGAACAAGAACATAATCGTCGAACCCGAGGGACGCAATACCGCTCCGGCCATAGCACTTGCCGCACGCGCCCTGCGCCATAAGCCGGACGCTATCATGGCAGTGCTGCCTGCCGACCATCTGATCTCCCCCCGCAAGACCTTCCTTGCCGACCTCAAGACTGCTTCCAGGCTCGCAGAAAAAGGATATCTTGTGACCTTCGGCATCCCGCCCTCAAGACCCGAAACGGGCTACGGGTATATAGAGATCAACCGTAACACACCATTAGGCCGACGGGGGTTTAAGGTTAAGCGTTTCAGGGAGAAACCTGATAAGAGGACGGCTAATCGTTACGTGAAGTCGGGTAACTTCTTCTGGAACTCCGGGATGTTTACCTGGAAGGTTGAGGCCATCATTGAGGCGTTCTGCAAGCATCATCCCCAGATATATAAGGGTCTTCTTGCGAAGCGATCCAAGGAACCGACAAAAAGCTCCTACGCCAGGTTAGAGGCGACGTCTGTTGATTATGCCGTCATGGAAAAGGCCTCCAACGTAGCTGTTTTGCCTGCAAGATTCCGCTGGGATGACGTCGGCTCGTGGAGCGCTCTGGAACGTCACCTACCTCAAGGACTTGACAAAAACACTAGGATTGGTAAACTTATAGTATTGGAAAGCGAAGGATGTATCGTCTATGCCCCCCAGGGCGAGGTAGCTCTGTTGGGCGTACGCGATCTTGTGATTGTGAAAGCTAAAGATACAGTGCTTGTATGTGCAAAGGATCGGGCCGCCGATGTCAAGAAACTCCTTGCACGGCGGACTCCGCTGAAACCCTAGGAGGAGCAAAGATGAAGCGTTTGATTGCAGTGGCTCTGGCGGCCGTTGTGTTAGGGTTAGGATTTGTGGGCTGTACTCCGCGTAAAACCACGAAGGTGGTCTCTCCTGGTCAGGACTACTCCCTCTACGAGATGGAGCAGCCCGGGGACACGACTAAGGGGATTACCCCGAGTGCAGCTACAGTGCCCGGCTACCGGGTACAGATCTTTGCCTCAAGCACCAACGAAGGTGCCAACAAGGTCGCCAGCGAAGCGCGTTTCAAGTTCACCGAGCGGGTCTACGTCGAATACGACGTCCCCTACTACAAGGTACGTGTGGGCGACTACAAGAACCGCTCCGACGTCGAGATACTGCGCGAGAAGGCAAAGAACCTTGGCTACGGCGACGCCTGGATCGTCCAGACGGAGGTCAATGCCCAGTAAGCTGCTTGTTGCAACGGGCAACGAGGGCAAGCTGCGAGAGTTTAAGAAGGTGCTCTGTGGGGTTGCAGATGTTGTGGCCCCACACGAGCTTTCTCTTCCCCCAAAAGAGGTAAAAGAAGGCACAAACTACGCAGAAAATGCACTTGCCAAAGCCAGAGCCTACCGGGATCAGTTTGATGGCCTTATCTGCGGCGAGGATTCAGGGTTGGAGGTGGATGCTTTGGGCACAAGACCAGGGCCCTTATCGGCAAGATACGGGGGAGAGAAAACTTCTTATCCTGAAAAGTGCAGGATGTTGCTCAAAGAGCTTAAGGATGTGCCGCTGTACGAACGAACCGCAAGGTTCAGGGCTACCATCGCTCTTATAGATGGGGACGAGGTGAAGACCTTCGATGGAGTACTTGAGGGTTGGATAGGTTTCGAGTCAAGGGGGACCGAGGGGTTCGGCTACGATCCCATATTTATACCTAAGGGTTTCTCGCAGACCAACGCGGAGCTGGGGCTCGTGATCAAGAATCGAATAAGCCACCGGGCAAAGGCGATCGGCAAGCTGGCCGAGCATCTCAGAAGTCTTAAAACCTGAAGCCTTTTAAACCTCCAAGGTAATTATCCCAACGGACATTTTAAAGAGGCGGTAGTGCCTCCCCTTTGACGGGGCGGAGTGCCACCGTATGGTAGAGGGGGGGTGAATTACACCCTACGTTGTAGCTTCATCGCGTCGCGTGAGCTCCAAACGAGGATTAGTTCTTTTCTTTATTGCGATCTTTTGTCGGTAAGGCAAAAGGAGCATGAATCACCCTCCCCCTTACCCCCTCCCATCAAGGGATGGGGAATTATCGGTGACTGCTCCACTGAAGGCACCAGGCATGCCGTGCCCCTACTTTGACGGATTGACTCCTGTCAATCGAAGGTTATAATTGAATCAGCACCACCTCTTAGGAGGTGTGTGTTACGGACGGGGAGTAGCGTAGTCCGGTTCAACGCGCCTGCTTTGGGAGCAGGAGATCGGGGGTTCGAATCCCCCCTCCCCGATTTACGCCCCAACCGAATACTTCGTCTTCGGCTGTGGACCCCTAATCTTGCACCACGAAAGAGACCCCTGGATTAAATCATGCCTCATGGTTTACAAGCTGGAACCAGCTGCCGTGAGTATCTTTTATGATGACGCCCCCTCTGTCGGGCTCTTGGTGAGCGTCTTGCTCAAAGGTAAGACCGCGAGGTTTGAACTCTTCAGCGATCTTGACCACCTCTCCCCGTGGAAGTGGATCATCTTGTTTGAGATATATCCTTGGCGTTCCGCCTCAACAGTTATCCATGCGGTTTTCGGCAGCGCACGATGAGGTACTGGGCAATAATCCTGGTATCGGCAAGGAATGGGCAGCGCTTCACCATCTCATCCGACGCAACCGGCTCGTGGAGACGTTCGATGATAAAGCCGGTATTGATTAGATGATTCAGCCAGCTCGCAAAGGTAAAGTGGAACCGAGGCACGCGGAATTTTTTAAGTTTTTTCTTCAGCTCAGGTGGTGTTAAGAAAAAGATCCACTCCTCGATCTCCAGGAACCCCTCCTTGAAGTAGTCCCAGCACTGGCGGGCTATGTGTTTGCCCTCTTTATCGTCAACCCACTTGCTTAGCGGGCTTGTAAAACAGGGATGAATGATGGAAAACTGGAAGAACCCGGCGGGTTTGAGCACCCGGTATGCCTCTTTGATAGCGCGCCAGGGTTCAGCCATATCCATAATGCTCATGAACGCTGAGACGAAATCGAAGGTTTGGTCAGGGAAGGGGAGCTCGACTGCGTTTGCAACCTCATAGTGGATACCTAAAGGCTCTTTCGATTCCTTCTCGCGTGCGTGTTTTATAAATGTTTCGGAGATATCGACCCCATGCATCTTCGCACCGAGCGAGACCAGAAGCCTCGTGTTGTGCCCTTCGCCGCAGCCGATATCCAGGCCGGTTAGACCTTTGACGTTGGGGAGAATTGAAAGAAGAGCGGGTGTATTTAGATTATCCCTGGTTACGTCCATTCCCATGCGTGATAGTTTAGTCCAGGTCTCGGCATTCTCCTCCCAGTACCTTCCTACCTCTCTATCATCCAAACGTCCCTCCCTTTAGAAACGATTTTATTTAATTGCTTACTTCTATATTGATCGGGGTCCCCGAGGAAACGCGAAGCGCTTACTTGGGGTAGTGCTTGTTTATCGTCCAAGAGACCTCCTTGCGAATGTTGTTGATTATTCCTAAGGGTATCGTGATCCCCTCTATTTGCAAGCCATTACCTGACGCGAACGCGAATATTATTAAACGGCCTGGAGAGGCCGTTCCACATTTTTTCTTTCTGCTATGAGATTGCCACGATTTTGCTTCGCAAAATCTCGCAATGACATATTATCGAATCAACACCAACTTTTGAACAGACGATGACGATCCGTTTATCCTCGCAGCTTCTTGGCAAGCATCGCAACCCGCTTACCCAGTTTGACACCGTTGGCAAGGGTTAGCTCATCAGGGGCACCCTTGCACGAGGTGCCGTAGTGACCGGTGGCATCCATTGGATCGCCTGCGATAATCATGCCGTAGATCAGCATCGCCTGGATGATAGATATGATGGTTGTCTCCTTGCCGCCGGAGGTGGCGCCCGAGGTGGCGAACGCAGCGCCTATTTCCCCTTCCATCTGGCGGCGGATGCCCACGAAATCGTCGAACACCTTTTTGAGTTCGGCAGCCATGGTTCCGAAGTAAACTGGTGAACCAGCGATTACCCCGTCAGATTCAAGGAAATCCTCCCTGGTTACCTCCTGGGTAGACTTAAGGACGGCGTCAACACCCTCGACCTCCTCTACTCCTTTGGCAATCGCCTCGGCCAGCTTCTTGGTATTACCCGTTCTCGAGTGATACAACACCAGAACCTGCAACGTTCCTCCTTGGTTACAACAGAGAGACTATAGGGAAAGCTGCGAGGGAGTCAATCCCCCGCAGTTGACAACTTCGCATGAGCATCGTATAATTCCGTCTGCGGGGCGTAGCGCAGCCCGGTTAGCGCGCTTGGTTCGGGACCAAGAGGTCGGTGGTTCAAATCCACTCGCCCCGACTTCCGATGAACTCCAAACCCGCCATCATACCGCTATTTACAGCGGAGCAGATCGCCGAACGCGTTAGCCAGTTGGCAGCCGAGATCAGCGAGGACTACGCAGGGAAAAACCCCTTGCTGGTTGGAATCCTCAAGGGGGCGTGGATGTTTCTGGCAGACCTTACGCGGGCGATGACCATCCCACATCAGTGCGACTTCATCCGGGTATCAAGCTACGGCTCAGGAACCGAGTCCTCCGGCGAGGTGCGCCTCCTGACCGATCTTTCCACCACTATTATAGGTCGCCATGTGATCTTGATAGAGGACATCGTAGACACCGGCCACACACTTGCCACACTGGTTAAGGTATTGAAGGAAAGGGGACCTGCATCACTCGCCGTCTGCTCCTTTCTGGATAAGCCTGAGCGTAGAGAGGTTGCCATTCATATTGATTATCTGGGATTTCCGGTTCCGAACAGGTTCGTTGTCGGCTACGGTTTGGACTGGGACGAGCGCTTCAGGCATCTGCCCTACATAGGGTATCTGGAGTTTGAAGGGTAGATCTATGGAAGAGAGCCGCAACATCCAGATAGGCGTGATAGGCGGCAGGTTCTGCAGAGATAAGGTCGCCCGGATTGCCGAGGAGTTGGGACGACTGATCGCTGAACAGGGTTGGACGTTAATCTGCGGTGGACGCGGCGGTGTGATGGAGGCGGCGTGCAAAGGAGCCCATGATGCAGGTGGGGTGAGCATCGGGATACTGCCGGACTCAAACGCCTCAAAGGCCAATCCATACCTTACCCATACGATTGTTACGGGCATGGGTGAGGGACGCAACATCATCATCGTTCATTCGGCAGATGCACTGGTAGCGGTGGACGGCAAGTACGGAACGCTGTCAGAGATCGC
>Ga0114925_10000072_pt1 | contig 33608 bp, 51 predicted proteins | sample SumtaG_2_FD_87287 | JGI IMG/M metagenome (GOLD analysis project Ga0114925, IMG submission 87287) | Deep subsurface microbial communities from Indian Ocean to uncover new lineages of life (NeLLi) - Sumatra_00607 metaG | ecosystem: Environmental > Aquatic > Marine > Oceanic > Sediment | place... | reverse complement strand
TGGATAGCGGAGAAGAAGCCTCAAACTATCTACTGTGACCCCTGGGCACTTGATGTCACGGATGATGGCTGGACACCGGCAGCACACGCAGCCATAGCCGGCACTAACTTCGCCTATGCACAGCTCGAGCACGACCAAGGTGCTGAAGAGTGCTCTTTCTGGAGATTTGCTCTACCCCCGAACTTTGATCCCGATGAGGATATCATCATCAAGGTCTGGTGGAAGGCGTCAACTGCCATTGCAGGCGACGTCGTCTGGGGCGTAAGCGTTCTCGGTAGAGAAGAGGGCGATGACATAGACGCCGCTGCCCTGGGGACCGAGGTGGAGGTGGTAGATACCGTACAGGGAGTGGTTGAGCAGATAACCGTGACCACAATCACCCTTACCCCGGCACAGCACGTACTGGCAGCCGGGGATATGGTGATCCTCAAGCTGGCAAGAAAAGCTGCTGATGCTGCTGACACCATGGCTGATGATGCCGATGTGGTTATGGTCAAGGCTGATATTGCCATTGATCCATCTGTGTTGATAACAGGAATGCCGTAGTCAGCAATAAACGATTAGTGGAGGTATATCGTGGCAGTAGGAAGGAGGGACGCGGGGAGAGCTCTGCAAAAAGTCCTGGGCCAGGGTGGCAACGTAAATGCGGCTAACCCCCTCGAGGTCCACGACCCAAAAGTAGGAAGCCTCATCAGCTACGAAGGCGAAACAACCGCTGACGGTGCTGCTGATGGCTCGACACTGATTGATAACGTTCTGACCACCAGGCCAGACTACAACGGCAACCTGGTGATAATCACCTCTGGAGCTTATTTCGGCCAAGCGAGGGATATCGACGGGGTAACCACCGCTGGAACGGTGACCCCTCACCTTGTCTTTGGCGGCCAGATCCTCATCGGGACGACCTTTGTTATCGCCGCTATAAGACTTACTCCCGTCGAGGTAGCGGCTTTAACGGCTCTTGTTGTCCTCCTCATGGCGGATGTAGGCGACGCTTCCGCTGCCACGTTAGGTAGTATATTCGGCATCTTGGGAGATCCAGCAGCAACATTTACGGCTCAAATAGCGGCAATACAGGCGGATATAGGTGACCCCACAGGGGAAACTTTACCAAGCCTGGCGGTTAAATTTGGAGACATAGCGAGGTCTCTTGACCTTACCATTGGTGCAAGATGGGATGGTGCCGGTGACTTGGGTACAGATATTACCGCCATACTTGCTGCACTCGTCGGTGCTACTAGTCAGTTCAATGAACAAGCCGATGCAGTAATCAATCAGGCTGTTACTGCCGCCGAGGTCTTTATTATTACAATGACTGCTGCCACCACCCGTTACATTCTGAGAGACCTAAGGTTAAAGAGCGCAGACCCGACCATTGCTAACACTATTACTGTCAGACTGTATACACTTATCAATGATGTGGAAGTTAACGTTGACAGTTTCATCATTACGAATGCTAACTTTGGAACGTACTTTTCACTAATGGATATGTTTGGTGTTCCATATGTAGCCGGGGATTCAATACGAGTCAGCTTACAGGGTAGTGCTGCTGGCCCATATACTGTTACTGGCCAGTATTCACATGGAAAGACTAACGTGTAGGGGGTGGATAAATGACCATAACAGAAAAGGTCGCTCAGATAAGGTCGAAACTTGACCTATTATGTAACTATCAGCATATGATAGATGCCGACAACTTTGAGCCTGGTACTGTCGATGATATGAAAGGTAATGCCAAGGATATATGTGATGTTATTAAGTCCTTAACAGATGATATTAAGGCAGAAATTGATAACTGGGAGTAGTTATGGCTTGGCAGGAAGTATTACTAGATAGAATAACCTTCGATGATGTACTTGGTACCCCCGGAACGGAATGGCCAATAGGCACCCCGGGTGTTCCCAGCGATGTCATCGCTGATGTCATAACCATGTGCACCAACCGTAATCTCCGTAAGATTAACGTTCACGGCGCAGTGACCCTTGGTGCCATAATGGAGCACTACTGCTTCTTTGGGTCAGAGCACCAGGACATAGCCGACCAGGTTTCTTTGAACGGTCAGGACGTAGATGGCAGCCACTTTGAGGGGCTGATTGTCACTGGGGCACAGGGCGGAGCGGCTTTTCTGACACTTATTGAATGTACCGTTAATGCTTTGACCCTCTTCGCAGGTAGGATGAAACGGTGCAGTTTCTACACTTCAACCTGCTCGTTTAGAGATGCGAGTTTTATTGACCTGGTAGATTGCGAATCTGTCTCCGGGGCGGTAACCATAACGGTTCAAGCTCCTACCAGGGCGAGCATCAAGAACTGGAGAGGCAACCTTATCCTCACCGCACAAGATGGCGGGGTATGTCATGTGCGGGGATACAAAGGCTATCTGGAAATAGACGCCATGACCGCTGGCACTCTTAATGTGTTTGCTAATGGCGCTGACATTGCTATCAATGGTGATTGTACTGGTGGTACCATCAACATCTTTGGTAATGCTAGAGTTACGGGCGCTGGTGGTGGTGTTGTAATCAATAACTACACTCTTGAAGGTAGGACCAAGGGGCTGGATGATATTCACGATAGGATAGGTGGTGCCTCAACTGAGGGAACTTATAGTTTGCCCAATGACCTAGTGGAGAATACCGCCTTTACTATCCCCGCTGGCACTCCAGGTTCTCAGAGAATGACATTACAACTTGACCTTTCCAACCTTGTGCAAAATGTAGACATCCGAGTTAAGTATGATATGCATGGTGACGGAGCCGTTATTCCAATTATGGAGACCTTCAATTGGACTGTTGGTATGGATGATATTGTCTACTTCAGGGAGATTTCAGGGCAGAGAGCCGTTACAGTCACAGTTCAAAGTCTGATTGTTCAGGGTGCTGTAAAAGATATTGACTATGAATATACCGTAGGTTAAGGAGAACAAGTGCCCGAGATAAAGCAAGATATAAGAGGAGTCACCTTTGTAGTTGCAGCCAATGATTCTCTCCATAAGAATATGGCTGACTTTGTCTGCGACGGCGTAGGTGACCAAGTAGAGATACAGGCAGCGATTGATGCTTTGCCAGCAACCGGAGGGTTAATAGTCTTATTGGATGGAACTTTTGTACCATCTGCCCTTGTCACCATAGACCAATCAAATGTCAAGATAATAGGGAAAGGGGCAATCATCTCTCCATCCGCAGATATATCTGGTTTTTTTACTATCGAAGCGGACAATATAGAAATCAGTGGGATAACATTCAGTTATCTTGATGTGGCACTAACCGCAGGTTCGTATGTGATATTGGGAGATACAGTTGCTTACACATACAATGTTGACATACACGACAACTCATTTTATGCCAGAACAATAAGTGGCAATCCAGTGCCTAATGCCCTTAACGATGCTACGATGGTTAAAACAATAGAAACAGGCTCTGGCGTAGGTTGGAGAATACACGACAACTATGCGGAAATAGGTGGTAATGAGTTCGTAAGTGCTTCCGCTTTAACAACTGGTGTTGGTGACCTTAAGCCATCCAGGACTATCATCAGTAATAACATTATAGTCAATTATTGGTCGGGACTGGTACTTGAGGGGGGTAATACATACAGTGTCATAGATGGAAACACTATTACAGGAACACAAAGCGTCAATATCCATCTATGGCACGAAGATACACAACACAACATTGTTAGTAATAATGTCTGCCAAGGCGGGGACTATGGAGTTTATGCCGATGGTGCATTTCCTTCATTTAACAATAAAGTTATAGGCAACACCTTTGTAAATGTGGGCAGCGGCCTTAAAGCTGATGGCAGTAAACAATGGACTGTGCAAGGCAACACATTTATTTCCGATGGAAGAGTTGGAGCTGGCAATGAAGGGATTAGGATTACCGATTCCGATATAATTTCCAACTCTGTTTATGGATTTTACAGAGGTATCGTGGGCAATGGTAGAATCATTGGGAACACTGTATACTGCTCAACTGATACTGGTTTTGTTATGAACGGAGCCCAGGTCTTTGCAAATAACAGAGTTTATAATACCAATTATGCGATATGGCAAAATCTTGTTACTATTCCTGAAATAATACAAGGAAATACGATAAATGATGCTGATGTTCTTGCTACTACTATCGTTGGAAATCCTCTAGCAGGGGCCACTGAAATCGAGGTTACAAGTGCACTAGGCTTTAGATACGCTGAGTTCATAACAACTTCTCCTGCTACTTTTCCTGTTGAGGATAACAGAATTGTATATGTTGATTACCTGGCTAACATAATAACCCTTGCAGTCGCTCTGGGCAACAATCATACCGCAGGAGATGCTGTTGCGATTAGAGATACCTCAAGTATAGGATTTTTCCAAATTGGAGCAGGGGTAAAATTAGTAAATAACATTGTAGAGTCTATTCCTAGTCCTGTATGGGCATGTGCTGAGACTACAATTATGTACAATAGTTATTGCGATATTTTTATGGATGTACTAGCCGTTTCAGCAAACCATGTTCGTAATAATGAGGACTTGAGTGCTGGTATCCCCATAACCTTTACCAGGGATGCTCAGCCTGATGTTCCTAGAACTTTAAGTGGACACTTCGATGCACATGCTAATATTACCGCTTACATCATCACTGTAGAAGGGCGAGATGCACAAGGCAAGTCAATCGAAGAAGTGTTTACTGAAGCTGACGGATGGGATTGGGAAACTAATAATGCCTATTCTGTTATCTCTGCGATTACTATGACGGCTCGAACAGGTACAGGAGTCGGCGACACAATGGATATCGGGATTACAGATGTATTGGGATTAACAAATGTAATCTATGAGACTGGTGATGTTTACAAAATACACAAGAATAACGCCCATGCTGGAATACATGGTGCTAGAGTGGATGTTGACTACAACACCTACGATATGGCGGTCATAGGTTTAGCTGCCACTGATGATTTCACTATCTGGTATAGGTCTGCCCTAAATAGGATATATTAAACCGTTTCTTCCACTTAAATGATAGCGGGGAAGCTGATTTGATATACGCAGTCTTCAGGACACTGAGGAGGAATAAATAAATGACAGAAGGAAGAAGCTTCGTACCCGTAATAGTAGGTGGGCTACTTTTAGGAGGAGCCGCCCTCCTAGGAGTTTATGCCTTCGCCCAGGCAGCACCACCCACACCACCAACACCACCAACAGTTTATACGTGCCCCGTTTGTGACGACGAATTTGCCACCTTGGAGGACCTACAATATCACTTCACAACGGAGCACCCGCGGCAGCCACTCCCGATAGAGTGGGAATGATAGAATCAACATATAGGAGGGCACCATGGAACAACCTAAGGAAAAGAAAGAAATCCGCTGGATTGAAAGTGAAGACCCCACATTTGAAGGCGGCGTTCAAAAAACAGCTGTAGCAACTATGAACAACCCGACCGCCAAGGCGTTCGACTACACCGCTGAGCTCTATCTTGATGTAACCAAAGTGGCTAGTACCGGGCAAATTCCTTTTAGCCTCCTCGCTGGAGCACAGGGACCAGTAAGCTTTCCGTTAACCATGCCCCTGGTTGAAGGGGATTTCCCAGTTTACCTTGATGTGTTCGTCGGCGGGGTGCTTGTTGGTGCATTCCAAGCCACGGAGAATGTTGTGGTGGTCATCTCCCCCGACATAGTTATTGGGCCAATAACCTGGGATTAGAAAATATGACAGTAGTATTCGTTCCGGGGAGTTCTCATACTGCGTGGGCACAGGTAACAAACCCGACAGACATTGGGTTTGATTATGTGGCTGAGCTATATCTAGGAGTGGATAAAGCAGCCAGCTCGGGGCAACGAAGCTTCTCGCTGGCTGCTCAAGAGACAAGGGCTGTCAGCTTTGAAGTAACTATGCCTGGTATTGAGGGAGATTTCCCTGTTTTCCTTGATGTCTTTTCAAATGGCTTGCTAGTTGGAGCCTACCAGGCGTTTGAAGACGTAACAATAAGCTCAGGCGAGATTGAAATTGCACCTTTAGACTGGACAGCCCAGAGCATGACAATAGAAAATAACATTTTAGTACTTTCGCCTCGTTCTGCCTACTTAGTTAAAGCGCATGTACGTAATATGACCTCAGAATGGCTAGCGACACACAGTATAGCTATCAAAACTGGAGCATCTATTGCAGGGGTAGATACTCCATTACAGGCCTATACACCTACTCCTGCTGCTGGATTAGGAGAATGGGGTCTTCAGTACTTCAAGCTAGTAACCTACGACACCCAGCAACTACCACCAGGAACTTACGATGTAGGTCTTTATCTGGTAGAAAATGGAGCAGAGACATTTCTTTACAATGACCCTCTCAGGATCCGTGTCCGCTCAGGGTAGAACGGAGAAGTGAGTCGGTGCCGGCGCCACTTTCCCTTCTATCAAGCTGTCTCTGATATGTCCCATCCTCTAGGCACTGCTCGCATTCTTTCATCCAGACAGCACCCAGAGAGGTCAGCTGTTCAATGAGCCTCTCCTTGAAAGGAGAGGTAAAATCAGACCGGCCGACTAAGTGGTCGAGGTGAGGAAGGTCCTCCCTTGCCTTAATAGCCACTACCAACGAGGGGGCGGCGGCTATCGTCTGCTTCTCATTATCCCAAAATATCTGGCCTCCACACGGACAGGAGTAGCCCGGAGAACTCTTCCCATCCCAGCCAACTGTACTATTACAGCCAATGCATGTAAACCTCATTTTAGCCACCTCTTCAGCTTAGTAACCGAATTATGATTGCTACCGCTGCGGTCACAGCAACAACACCCAAAACCCAGGGGAAAACCCTCATAAACCTTTCCAGTCCGTCCCAACCTCTCATTTGCTTACCTCCTTCTTTCTTATTAGTAATGCCTCCAACTGGACCTGTAATATCTTTATCCCTTCGGCCGCTTAACCTTCTCTACCAGCTCGTACGCTTTCTGGATTCTCGGAAAGCGCGCCTCAGCTGCCTTCTTCTCTTGGGGGTCTGTGAATTTATCAGGATGGGCATATTGAACCTTAATTTTAAATACTCTATCAATCTCCTCCCAGGAAGCTTCACGTTCAACACCGAGGACAGCACAGGCTTCATCAAAGGATTCCGTCTCACCCCTCTCTTTAGTAACTAGCTCACCGCCCATAAATGCCGTCCCCTTTACCAAGCCGCTAACCCCCCTTGCCTCCCAGCGAAACATGTTATCGATAACTTGGAAGCAAACCCTTAAATTCATCGCCTTTGTTGGTTGGTAATAGGAGCCGATTTCTGTCCAGCTCCTGTTCCTAAAATAGCGCACGGCATAACCGGCCCCATTCTCTGCTGGTATTGGTTCCCAGTCCTCTATTGCCCCTTTAGCAAATACCAGGCGCAGGTCAGCCAAAGTCTGGCTAACGGTCTTTCTTGTTTTGATAAATGACGGCTCCGTCATGTTCAACTACCCCCTCTCTGCGCTCCCATGGTCGATTATTAGCGAGCTATGGTCCATCTCCTAACCTCTTCCCTCCGGCCGCTGGTAGGCTAAGCCCAGAGCTTGATATATGGATTCCTCGGTATCGCCGGCGATTCTCTTCCCATTCTCATTAAAGAGGCCATCCCCGTTCGCACGAAGGCGCCAGCCTCTCTTCTTGGCCCGGGTTGCCAGGCGGATATTATTCTCGGCCGAGCCGGTCCTGATCAGCAACAGGGTTGCCCAGGTTGCCTCGTCAGCGAAGTAGATATCCACCTGGACGCCCTTGTATTCTACTCGCTTTAGCTTATCCCCCTTATGAGAGACTGGCCCGAGCCCGGCGATCTCCAAAGACAGGTTCCAGGGGTCAGAAGGAATGAGCACCAAGTCGATATCACCGACCAGGGGCCTTCCCCTCCGGATGGAGCCGGCCACCTCGATTTTCCTGCAGTACGGGGAAAGCCTGCCAGTGACCTCACCAGCTATTTGTTTGGCTCGTTCTAGTTCAATCTTCGTCCGCATGCTGCCTCCTATCTCCAATTACTCAATTACTCAACTGCGCAATTACTCAGTTACGCAACTGCGCAATTACTCATCATGGCGGACTTCTCGCATAATCCAACCAGTCAAACAACACAGCACGGACATAGCTAATGTGAAACTTGTTGGCCCCGGCAGCCTCACCGAAGGCTTGTTTGATATAATCGAGCGGCACGCCGCCGCGGGTGGACAATTCTTTTCCCAGGTCACGCAATTGCGCCCGTTGTTTACCATCAGGCAGTCTTTTAACCACCGTATCGGGTGCTTCTGGTGGAACCCTGCCCCATTCGTATGTAAAGGACTCGAGCAAAGAGCTTATTATTTTTTGTGTATCAGCTGTGGGTGAGGGTGAGGGATGCTCACCTGAGTCCTCAGGTGAATTTCCTCTTCCTCTTCCTCTTCCTGTTGTCTTTATAGTTCGTGTTACGGGGGGGTTATAGGGGGGGGTTGTAGGGGGGGGAACAAGGGGGGGCTTTTCTTCTGTCTCACCTGAGCCGTCGTCTTCGCTCACCTGAGAACTCACCTGAGAACTCACCTGAGAACCAGTATCTTGCTCACCTGAGCTTTCATTGTCGCTCACCTGAGCACTATTATCGCTCTCACCTGAGACAGGCCAGCTTTGGGTAAAGACTGTTTTGGCGTCCTTTTTATAGCGCAGGTGGTCTTGCCAGCCCTCCGGGGGGGAATATTCGGATGGCCATGCCCACTGCATCCTCTGGTTGGCGTCCCACCAGTCGAGCAGCTGGATGGCGGGCGATTTGGGGCCGTCGTAGCACAGGATAAGTTCGTGTTGTTGCAGCTCCGTGAGCAGCTTGGGGATATCCTGCTTAGTGATGTGGTCTATATTAGGGCAGACAGCGTACTTAATCTCTTCAGGGTCACCACAAAGCCGCCCCTGGTCATCAGCATTGGCCCACATTAGGGGAAAGAGGCCAATGGCCTTTAAGGACAGGCGTCCGTATCGCCTGTCGGTAGAGAAGCTCTGGGGAAACATTCGTCCCCGGGCAACAGCCCTTCTCACGATGATTCTTACTCCTTAAATCAGGGATTGGATTGTCAGCACCACTTCCTTCAGGTCTGGGTCCTCCGTGACCCGGTTGCCTATCCTAGTAAAGGCATGACTGACGGTGGCCGCGCTCCTGCCTCCAATCTCCTGCCCGATATGTGCAAGCGAGTATTGATTTGACTTGTAGAGCACATACATGGCTACCTGTCGTGCCTCAGCTACCGGTCCCTGCCGGTTACGCTGTTTTAGCTTTTCCGGCTTCAGGCAGTATAGGTTGGCGACCACCTGAAGCGTCCAGTCAATAGGAGGAGCATAGGATTCAGGCACGCTATCAGGGGGTAACCGCATGATCTCTATATCAGGGGCATTCTTGCGGCTGATTATATACATTTGCACCTGTTGGAGAACCCGCAGGGCTTCTTCATCATTCAGGTCCTTTATTGCCTTGAAAACCTTGCCGAGGACCTGAATGCAATAAAGGACCTCGGCAAGGTTGCTCCCAACGTCACCAAAAGAGGGGGGGACATTGATACCCAGTCTTCGGGCTGTTTCTTCATTAAGCTCTTCTACCGGTATGCCTCTACGCATGGTTTACCTCTCCGAGCCGGACAGTATTATTATTCACCCAGAGCAGTAGGTGTATGTCTCGAAGTCGGGATATTCCTTCGGCCAGGCTCCTCCCAAAGAAGGGTAGTGGGGAGCATTAAACCGCAACCGGCGAACTATATCTTTGCGAACCTCGAACAGGAAGTCAGCTCTCTCCGGGTGGAAATGGTCATGTGCGACCTGGTCATCGCCGATTCCCAAGAGCAGATATAGAACCTGGTTGCGTCCTTCTTGAATCAACGCCTCTCTCTCACTCGCGCTCATGGCTTCTCCGTATCCCTGAATTTGAATATCGCCGGGCCGTGTTTATACGGTGGCTTTGTGCTCGCCAGGATTTTAGTACACTCAGCCATATCGAGCTCGGAAACCTCTACGAAAACATGGATTTCCTTATCTGGGAAGGTTGTTATCTCACAGTCGCGGACAGCCTGTAGTAAGGCACGCAGGTCCTCTACATTTAACTGGTCACTTCTAATAGACATAGTAACCTTCATTCAATCACTTCCTCCACCAAAGTTCTCGGCGTTCTTTCATGGTGATAGTGCCATCTCTGAGTTTTCCTTTCAGTGCACCTTTTCTAACCCTTCTCCAATGTTGAGCAAGCTGAACCATACCACGGTCTAAGGTCCTACCTCGCATAAGCGCACTAGTCATTTGACCTCCCCTCCGCAGCTGGTGACATTCCTGGCAAGTATGTAGCCTGTGACGTTTGACGCCTTTTATTAGCATTGGGGCTATATTTAAGCATGAGCTGGATAACCCGCAGTACTTCGTCCTCAGTGGGAGCAGCCATGAGTTGCCACACACCTCGAGCCTTGCGAACATCGCCGATGTCGTAATCATAGATATACTGACCGATGAGGACTGCAATCTGCGGGGGGCAGCCCTCCGCTCGTTTCAGGAAGCCGTGACAGACATCAATGAATTCCTGGCGGGAGTACGTTGGCAAATGAACATGGAGGGCAAAACGTGACAGGAATTCCCTGGGCATCTTCGCTGAACTGTTACACGCAGCTAGAATCATAGTATCAAGCCTTATTCCGCGAGTCTTTCGGCTCTTGGTTTCTAGCACCTCCCCACTCTCCATAAGCCCCAGAAGTACCGAGTAGACATCGTTTTCCATCTTGTCTGCCTCGTCAAGCAGAAGCACGGAGGGCTGGTACTCAAAAAGAGCGTCAGAGAGACCTGATGCAGAGGTACGTGAGCCGAAGGCTATGAAAGCATCGGGCACAGCTGCGCGCACGCCTTCTAACATGATACTCTTGGCACACGCCGGCGGACCCTCCAAAAGGAAGTTAATATGCCGCCGGGCCTCCACCGCCTGAGCGATCGCTTGCTTAAGATCATCAAACCCCACAACTAAATCCATGGCTTCCAGGACTGACTCGGCCGGGACCTTGGTAAACTCGCGCTCCATCGATAGCGCCCACACGAGGTTGCGTCCCTTTTCGCTTAGTTGGTACTTTGTCAATGCAGTCGTCTTTATGGCGACGATGAGCAGCCCTTCATCCAAGAGGCGCCTAATGTCATTACGTGAAGCTCCCAGGGTGTAATACTCCCAGCAACGGAGATGCGGCGGTCGCCGGTCCCTGGTGTCATGCTCACGGTCATAGGCACGCCGCAGAATGTCCATGTCATTCATGCTTGATTGTCCCCTTTTATCGCACGTATTAGCTCCGCCTCGTATAAGGCTCCCCGGCCGCAGGCCGCCCAGAAGCTCTTACCGGCGAAGCAAGAGAAACCCAGCTTGTCCTCTGGCGGGTCCTGCTGATATAGAGTGGCCATCGCATCCATGTCACCGGTGGCTCGTTTTCTCGGAATCATGGCGATGATAGCTAGGTTTATATGGAGGAACAGCAGCTGGAGTTTCTTGGCAGCCTCTTCCTGAGTCCATCGGCCGAATACGGTGATGAAGAAGTCGCCCTTGTTAGTCTTAACGAGCCAGAGCCAGTCTTTCCAATCAGTCATCTTCTACGACCACCTTCTCAAGCTGGTCAAGCAGTTCTCCATCAATGAGGTTTAATAGATGCTGGAAAACCTGGGCAAGAAGGTCACGACCGCGAAAAGACCTCACTTCATTGTCCAGGGTGAGCCCCCGTATCTTCACTATCTTGGCCCGCCGTAGTTTAAACCTCCTACCTGGGATGCTGAGGCAGAACTCGGTAACCAGGTAGAAACCTTTCTGATAAACCAGCTCGGGGTTAATGAGCACTTGGATATTATCCTTGTCAATGGACACCGGATTGCACCTGAAGGCAATTACCCTAACCAACTCCCCCAGCTGGCTGGCAGATAACCCAAGCGGCCCCAGGTTGTCAGCCTGGTGAAGGTGTATGTACTCGACCATTTCTTTGGCCAGCTCTTTAATCTTGGAGTCAATCGTTTGTACTGGCTTTGACTTCTTTCGTAGGGCCTTATTGGGTACTTGCACTAGCTTTCTCACTTAACCCCCTAGCTGCATAGTGACCCCCATCCACTTGAGGGGCTCGTCGGCCTTGACCTGGTAACTACCGATATCTCCCTTATCGGTGAGGTAGTAGAACATGAACTCTACAACAAGCTGGGCCAGCTGCTCATCTGAGAGCTTGTCTATAGCCTTAAACAGCTTAGCTCCAGTGCGGTCGTGTTCAGGGGTACCGGCAGAAACCTTGTCCCAGAGCCACTGTGCCGGTCGCTTGCCATCGGTTCCACCATAGTAATGCCGGCCAGTGTGTTGCCCGTCCATCTGTGCCAGGAGAATCAGTTTGATACGGGGTCGGTCTAATGTGGTAGTCTGGGCGATTGCTTCCTTGATTGCCCTGGTCTCGGCTCTCTTGCGAGATTGGCCGTCAGCGTTCTTTGCCCGGGTAAAGGCTGACTTCTTCCTGCCCAGACACTTGGTATCGGAGCAGATTCGGTTCGCCTTTTGCTGCGACGCCTTGCTGTCGAAGGTGTAATGAAAGCCATGGGTGCAGCGCTCAAGACACTCCCCTGGGTCGTCAACATGGTCGAGCTCGTCATCAAGGATGGCATAGCCCTGTTTTACCTGGCGCCAATAGCTCACCCCGGTGCAGATGTCGTTCAGGTCCAGCACCTCAGCCCGGGTACCCGCTTTCTCCCTGGCCAGGGCCAGGATATCCTCGGGGACCTCTGGGGATGGCGCCTTGACTTCCTCTGGACCAGCTGCTACGTCGACCTGCTTCTCACAGACGAGCCGGTCACTGTCGGCATCGCCCACGTGGAAGTAGCTACGGTCGCAAGTTTCGGCATTGGCGCAGGAGCCGCAGGGTACGGGCAAAACGGTACCGCTGCCATCGGTCACTAATGGTACTGACCTCTGTTTTAACTTGGTAGCTGCCTCAGCCGGGGCCTCAGCAGGTATTCCTTGCGGAATACTTTGCTTGGCTTCTGCGGTGACAGATTCTGCAGCTCGCTTGATAATCTCGGCTTCCATTGTGGCTTTCGCCTCGGCAGCTGCCTTCTCCCGGTGCTCTGCCTGGTGACGGTCCCAGCATGAGTCGTCAAGGCAGTAGCGGGCGGTCTCGCTCTTGGTGGGATGCGTCCGGATTATCTTGTCGCATTTGAGGCAGCCAGCTGCCCGGGTATCAAAGAGGAGGTCCCAGCGATACCCCTGCCACTTCTTATCCAGGGGGCGAAAATGGCGGCTCGCTACTTCGTGAATGGATACCAGCAACCCCTCGACCGTGTTGGCGTGGCCATATCCCCCGTGGCTCCTCAAGCCGCCCAGAGCCGCCTTCATCATCTCCTCGGCATTGGCCATCTTCTCAAAGATGAGCAGCTCCTTTCCTTGGGTGAAACTGAGCCCACCCTGGTCTATCTTTTCCAGGAACTTCTCCGGCAGCCGCAGTACTCGCCTCATGTTGGCGACGGTGGGCTGAGCCATATTGAGGGACCCGGCCACCTCAACCTCGGTTTTTGAAGGGAAACTAGTCAGGTATTTATGCACTGCCCGGGCTGTCTCGAGGGGGGTAATGTCGCGGCGCTTCAGGTTTTCCTCCAGGGCAAATAGTGCCATCTGGTCATCAGTAAGACCCCGGATGTCTACGGGCATTTGGTGCCACTTTTCGGGTTCCTTCTTGGCCAGCTTGGCGAAAGCCCTCTTTCTCACGTGACCGAAGGCTAGCTCAACCCTGCCGTCTACACGCCGGCCTGGGGGCACCTGCAGCAGGCCGTGTGTCTTGATGGAATGAGCCAGCTCATCAATGTCCTTCCTGTGATAGCTGAGTCGGGGCTGGTAGGGGTTATCGTCGATTAGTGCCAGGTCAATTTGCTCAACTGCCATGGTCTGCCTCCTTGAACGCTGTTTTAATACGCAAGCTGCGCTACAATCTACCTTCATATGTAATTTGAGCGTCAGTTGGAATTAAATTACCCAACTTCTCAAGCAGCTTCTCAAAATCAGGGTCAGAGGGGATACCTTCTATAGGCTCAATCTCATGCCATTTTATGGGCACTATTTCATTGTCAGGTGAAAGGACAAGGTAGCTTGCATACTGAGCTAAAAACTCCTCAAGCGAAGATGGCATACCAGCGAGCTCTACTATCGTGCCTAGACAAAACTTGACGCCCCAAAGCATTGTCTCCTTAGGTCCCTGAGCCAAGCGGCGCCATTTTTGGTCATTATAATTAAAACCAAAAAGCTCATAAAGACCACTGATATTTATAGGGTGTTTTAGAACATCCTTTGGCCTTTTCTTCTGCTTAGTAGCTTTCACCCTCTCCTCCTTTAGCGTTCGCCTCATCGCCCACCCTTCCACTTCTCAAGCTGGTCAAGGCCGGGGCTACGACGAGGTGAACATTACCATCGGGATGCCGGATTAGGACAGCCGGCCCTCCGTCAGTATCCCATATCCGCTCGATGACCTGCCTTTCCTCTCGGGTCTCCGACACAATCAATATGCCTATACCGTGGACTGGGATGGTTTCCACTGTTGCTTTCATGTGAGTACCTGCCTTTCTCGGAAAGTATCTATCTAATGCGCACAATACTATGTGCATCATTCCTCTCTCCGGGCCAGTATCGCCTCTGCCTGTTTTACAGCATCAAAATCAAACGTCTGCTGGCCGGCCGCGGCCAGCCCCTTCAGCGGGGTGCAGCGCTGGTGGTTCCTCGCCATCCGCACGGGGTTGTTCTGGATATAACGCAGGGTCGTCTTGAAGTCTTTATGGCCCATGATTTCCTGCAGCACCGAGGGGTCGCAGGCGTCGGCGGCGGCGTACCCAGTACCGAATGTATGACGAAATGTATGCGGGGAGCACCGCTTGCCGTTAATACCTGCCTGGTGGCACAGGTGTCGCACCAGCTTGTAAATGCCCTGGTAGGTCAGCGGCCCGCGCTCCCCCAGGAAGACGTGCTGCTCGATGCCGCCGCCATTCCTGAGTGCTAGCAGCTGCCGGTAAGTGGTCTCGCTGATCGGGACCGTCCTCGATCCGGTCTTCCCCCTGAGAACCGCGTAGCCCGGTATCACGTACTCCCACACCAGGTTGGCGCACTCCTCGGCTCTGGGTCCGACGTCCACGAGAAGGGAGAACAGGGCGCGGTCCCTGGGGCAGAGCGGCAGGCTAAACAGGGAGTAGAGCTCGCTGTCGGCGAATATACGCATGGCCTTTCTCTTCAGCTCTGGCGACCTGACCAGTTTCATAGGATTGCGTATTTTGGAATGCCAGAGCTCGAGCTGGTTGTATAAGGCCCGAATGGTGCGGAAGTGGGCATGGACGGTTTCCGGCTCAACACCGTGGGGGTTAGATCCGGACTTGATAGGGAAGCTGTTGAAATAGGATTGCAGAGGCTGGGGGGTCTTGGGCAGGTCGGCGGGGAAGCACTGCTGAAAATGCACCAGGTGCATCCGATAGCCCCGCTGAGTTTTGGGGCGGAGTCCGCCGCGGCTGAGCATAAATTCCCGAATAGCTTGGTTAGTCAGCATGGATACCACCTCTTGATATCAGCGGGGTGAGCTGATCTTATCGGGGGGTTGGTGGGATTGGGCAGCTGAGTCTGAAGCAGCTGTCCAATCCCACCTTTCTTTTGGGCCAAATTGAGAGGTAGAATAGTACCCAAAAAGGCGGGAAGGGGCCTAGATTTCGATTCTGTGACGCCACTTATTGAGTATGCAAATACCATGCTAGACCTTGCCTATTTTATATGTCCCATAACCCGCATCATTTAATAGCTTCTTGGCAGCCTCAAGTTCAGTATCTTTCTTTCCCGCCTTTCTTAATATTTTGACATCCTTTTCACACAACCCCACAGAGACGATAGATTCTCCTGGTGGCAAACCCTCTGCAACCATAACTGCCCAAGCAACTGCACGATTAGGGCATCCAGCAACTTGGCAAAGGGACTCATCCTTTCGAGTGTCAATTTCCATTGCGAGCTACCTGTTGATCTTCTTTTGGCTCTCTCCAAAACACTGGCAAAGGAGTCCCCATTACCCAGTCTGCCAGCACAGGTGGGCGGGGAAAATGGCAGTAATACACTACCCGGCACTTGGTACAACTCAAATAAAAGTGACCGGGCGCACCCATCTTCTCAAGTTCTGTCCCGCGGCAAAGTGGGCATTTCCCTTTGGCTAATGCTCTCTGCTCATTCTCACTTAGCTCTGCTACCACGTCACACCTCCTGTAGGGCAGGTTCGAATCCTGGTTCCCCGGCCATTATCCTAAGCGTCGTTTCTTTCATGTGTCTCCTCTCTACTCAGGGGCTCACCTCTGGCTCATCATCGCCCATGGACCACAATGAGAAACCCTGAAGTATAAAGTCAAGGTCGACAGCAGCTTGACCCCGGCCAAGTGCCCCATCTAGCTTTGGATACATATAGGGACGGGCCGCGAACTCTTGCCTAACCGCCGCCATTACTTCGCTGGCTCTGTGCCGAGTGCTGCTCCGCGGGTGCTGTTTAAGCCCCTGGCCCCTGAGGTAGCAGTCAACCAAGAGATATAGCGCCGCGGCGATAATCTTAAGGTCTAACGACTCTGGCAATTCTGCATCCGGATTGCGGGTAAAATAGCCCTGGGGGTCCTGTACCAACTCTACGAACGTGTCTATCCTAGTTGTTAGGAAAACCATGTCTGGTTTGTTTACTTTGGGAGAACTCACATTACCTCCAGTAGCTTCCTTTGAACTACCACCATCCAACTAAGCATAATTTTGTGCCAGGGCCGACTCCTTTAGCATTCTGCCTCGAATGCTAATCTTATGTACTTAAGCAACCTCTCCAGTTCAAGGAAGATTCCTTCATACATCTCTACAGCTAGGAATGAGTCTTCGGCTAGGGTCCAGTAATATTCGATTGTATATTCGTGGAAGCATTTACTTAAAGGGTGACGGGCTAAGCGTTCATTGTGAACGATGACTGGGTCCTTCCCTATTATCCCAGCTACTGCCAGTTGGACCTTCTGCATGTCTATTGTTTCTGTGTCATCGGTGGGGAGCTCCACGTCGACCTCTAATTCCATGTAAGGCTCAATCTTTTCTCCGTCCCCATCGTAGACTGCGCCATAAACAAGGGCACCGGTATAAAGTGCATCAAAGCCAAATTCAACGTGTGCAGGAACCCTGATAGGTGTGGTTTCGTCCTTTAATGCGGCGATGAACTCTAACCTGGTCTCTCCCATAGAAGCGTCAACCCAATATCGCTCGTTATAGACTTTGAGGATGGATGACGCTGCTTTTAAAACGGTTCTCTGTATTTCTGTTATTAACATGCTCTCTCCTTACTCAGCGTTCTACCTATGAATAATCCTCCTTTCTTGCTTGACCTAAGGCTTGAGACCTGCTACAATGACAAAGACGATAGAGGTTCCCAGGCCTCGTCACTTCCACGATTAAGCCACCGGTCACCCGGTGGCTTAATCTATTTTCTGATTCCTCTTATTCTTTGGAATGTATTTTCTGAACGGGGCCATCTCATTCCTCAGAGACTCCACTTGCTCAAAGGTTAAGAAAGGCAGCCCACAAATCCTTGCCGGGGTAACCTTCCCCTTCTTTAGCCAGCGCCACAAGGTTGTTTTATTAACCCCTATCAGCCGGCTAGCTTCTGTGAGATTGACTATGTTAGTGGGCATGAAATCTAGTGTAGCTTGTTCTGTCATGTGCAACAGCTAACCACACTTCTAACAGTTTGTCAAGCCCCCTTGGGCTGTTCTTGACAAGATTGTTAAAATACCAGCAGTTAATTAGTTGGCGACCGTCAACTAATTCTTGTTGTTAATAAGACAAAAAAGGGGGGCCGGGGATTCGCATCCAGGTACCTTTCATCATTGAAACTGCCCGGGCGAACCCCCGACCCTCTTAATAATATAACGCTAGTAATGTACTAGAAGTCAAACAGTCCCGGTACTGTGCGGTACTGTGCGGTATAGTTTGTCAAGCCCCTGGGCTGTTTATAACAATTTTGTTATAATACCAGGGGATAGCAGCAGTTAATTAGTTGGCGACCGTCAACAATTTAGTTTCCTAAGGTCACCTAGAAGAATGATGGCTGGACCGAGCTGGTCTCCAGCTCCTCGGCCTCGGCTCCCTCTTTTACCTGGAGCCCCTCGCGGAGCTCTGCCCGTGCCTTCTCCTTGCGGTGTTTCACACGCCGCCCGTAGATCCATCTCTTCAACTCGTTCAGATGCTCCATATCATAGTCAGAGAGCTTTTCGCTTTTCAGATCTTCCGGTACTTCGGTCTTCTTGAGCTTCATAGCCTGGTTAAAAACATACATATAGATGCGGTACCACTGCTCGATCATGGGTGCTTCCATAGTCCGGGGGTAGATATATGCCAGTGCTTCTGTGTCGCCGACGGGTACCCCACCTTCCTTTAAAACCCGAATGTTCATAATTAGCCGCTCCATGGTAATCTGGGGCTTAATCCAGTCAGGCAAGGTGTCCTGCCACCCGGAGGGGTACACTATTATCGGGTCGGTGAGGGCACCAACCAGGTCGTCTATCCACTCATCTCCCTTCTTTGCCGATCGGGATTGCGCCGGCCGTGTTGCTACGTGCTGGCCGGCGTTTTGGAACATATCAGGCTTTGGTTCAGTCAATATTCCCTCCTTCTGCTCTAGCTCAGGTGGCTGTATTTTTCGTCCCAAAACCAGACTACATCTTTCATGGTTGGTTTAATACCATGCTTCTCGAGTAGCCGGCATCGCTCAGCCAACTCCGTGGCGGCGTCTTCCTCCTCCCGGTAATCGTCAAAGGTGAAGTGTTCAACTACCTCTCCCTTCCAGCGCACATAGCCGTCCTGGTCCTGGGTCAGATGTTCGATAGCATGAAGCCACGGCTTTTTGTAGCCGGCTTTCACCTGACGGTGCAGGTCCTTGAACGCTTCCCAGCCCTTGTCGCTGAGGAATCCGTTGACCGCCATCTCTAGCAACTTGAGGTGCTCCGGAGCCAGGTCGTTGCCGTCATTGGTTACTTGAAGAATCTCGCAAGCAAGGTCGCAGCGCTCTTTTACGTCTATCTCCATACTCTACGCCCTTGTGGGCTTTTAGAGTTTGGCAGAAGCAAGTCTTTGATGTATTGGGGGGTTTGTTTTAATGGTGGCATATTCACCTCACAATAAGGGATAGCCCCCCCGTACTAGGCTTTGAAGCTCTCTAACCACTAGGCTACACGCTTTCAGGCATAAGCCCTATTCACTCTGAAGCTTTGCCCCGATTGCAGGCGTTTTGCTATCGGGTTGTGGTGTTTTTTAAGGTACTATCGAAGCTAAAATCTAGTAGATTAGTGGTCTTACAATCCATGCCTACTACTCTAATAGTGTGAAATCTAGTCTCAATACTAAGGTAGCATAAGACTAGAATTCTGTCAAGTAGTTTTTGGAAAATCTTTTTTTTGGGTATGATTTTTCTAAAAATAGGTATAAAGAAACGTGGTGTTTTTTGTGAAGAACAAAGAGCCTAGCTCACTAGCTAGGCTTTTCGTTTGAAGCGGCTAGCCCCTTGGTCGCTTGTCAGGCGTGAGGCCATAGGTGCTACCGGCCACACTGGAGCTTTGAGGTGGCTAGATTTTGATTACAGGGCTTCCTTATCCCCATCAACCCACAGCGGTAGGAACGGATGGACTTGAAACACCTCTCGGTCAACAAAGAACGGGTCAGAACTCAGGATTTCGGGTCGGGCATAGACGCCTCCCATTGGTGCCCCCAGGAACTTGGCACCAGTGGAGTGCCGGCTCCACCGCAGGAAGTAGCCGACTAGTGTTAGTGGCTTATCGGCTTTGGCCAGTGGCCCAGGGAGCAGGGTATCCATTGTGTAGCGGAATGAGTGCCAACCCCAGCCCTTTTTGTTCTCTCCCAGTCCTTTGGCACATATCCGGTGGAACATGAATGACAGTGTTCTTACATTATTCTCCCGGGGTCGGTACGCCTCGATATAGGGCATTATCTCATCAGGGATAAGATGGGTCCTCTTTTCCCCCCTCTTGGCGGTGTCTATGCGAATGGTATCACCCTTTATGTCTCGGGTCTTGATCCTGGCCAGCTCGATTCGTCTCGGAGCGTAGATCGTGGCTATCGCCAGGTAGAAGCGTTCCCCGTTGGAGTATAGTTCCCGGTTTTTGATCAGCTCGCTAACCTCTTCCCTGGTAAAAGCTTGGGTGTTTGTCTCTGAGGATCTCTCGGGGCGGTCCTCTTTTATCAGTGGCCAGTCCCAGTGGTTAGCACTATAGAGCTTTTGCAGCACAGCAAAGGTGGTTCTGAGGGTGCTATCGCTTATTCCCTCTTCACGTCTTTTCAGAAAGTAGCGGCGGAGATCCATCTCGGTAGGTGGAACCTTGTCACCAAGCCAGGCAAGAAACTGCCTGGCTGCTGACAGATAACCGGTTAGCGTATCGGGCGAGCGCCGTCGTGGCGAGGTCAAAACGAGCTTCAAATTCTCCAGCGGCTCGTTGGCTTCTAGTACTGTGGTTGTTTGTCGGCTAGTGGTCACTTGACACCTCCTGCACATATCAAGTATACTAGGTAATTGTAGCACGAGTTAGGGCAGGGTGTCAAGCCCCTGCCGGGGTGGTATAATAGAAACGATGAATGCTTTAGCAGCTATACTGGGTAGTGCCCTTGCCCTGATAGGAACGTATGTGGCCCGTGACCTCCTCCATGTCACAGTTGCTAAGCAGGCAGCCTTTGACATGGCCAGGGAACTGAGCAATGGGAAGGGGATAATCAACTTGGGTGCTGGACCACACCGGACATACCAGGCCCAGGTAATAGCTGAGTCGCCTGACATTCTGACTAATATTGACAGCGCCCCTAACGGCATGCCGCACTTCATGCAGCTTGATATTGAGACGGAACGGCTGCCATTTGGTGGTAAGCAATTCGGGTGTGCCTTTGCCAGCCATGTCCTTGAGCACCTGGATAACTGGCAGTTTGCTCTCGATGAGATGGTCAGGGTGGCCGACCACGTTGTCGTTGTACTGCCTGACCCCATTTACTTTTCCGGTTGGCTTGCTCCTTCGCATAAGCAACACTTCTCGAGGGACGAGATGGCTGCCATAGCCCAGCTTCATCCGAATGTGGTGGTGTACTACTGATGGCGAAGCGGACAGGAAAAGCCAAGAGCCGGGATAGTCTTGGCGGTCTCGTTGAATTTGCTCACACGGTAAACGATGCCTTAGAGGCCCTGACCGGCAAAACGGTTCCTGCCTGGTTTGAGGAATTTAGGCAGCGTCCCAGGGAGCTGCCGCCAGGTGACCAATATTTACCTGGTCAATCAGTTATGCCTCTGGCTGACGCCTACGCCGTTATGGGGCTCTCCCAGACGGCTAGTATAGACCAGGTGAAAGAACGATACCGGGTACTCGCTAGACTCTTTCATCCTGATTTACTTGGGGGGTCCAAAGAGGCGATGGTCTTACTCAATAATGCCAATGACCAGATTAAGAAGGAAAAGGGAGAGGGTTGATATGCCGGCTATTGTTAGGATTGACAAAAAGGGGCTGAACGACCTGATAAACAATATAACGGCCAATGGAGGTGACCCGCAGGAGCTTAACGACCTCCTGGGCGAGGTCGTCGAGGATGAGAGAAATCACCGGCCGGTGAAACGGGAGAGAGCTATGAGAGTCGTGGTGGAGGCGCCGACAACTGAGGAACGTCTTGGGGAAGAGGTGGGAGAGCTTTTTCCAGAGGGCATCACAGGGAAGGTATTGTCTGAGGTCATTGAGATGGATAGAAACTATACCCTGGCAGAACTCAAGAAGATGGCTGTCGAGGCTGGGCTAAGCCCAGGCGGCCACAAGAAGCAGCTGGCAGCCAAGTTGATAGCGAAGGGCGTGAAATGATGGTAGAGCACGCTGAGCCTGTGGTAACACCTGAAGTAACTACTATATTAAATGACCTGATTAGCAAGACTCAAGACATACTTGATGAAGGCAATAAGGCAAAGAGTATATCCAGACTTGAGGACTTCATCAATAAGAGCGACTTGACCGACGACAAAGTTGAAGGGCTTACTGATGTTGAGGAAGCCATCAACGAGTATAGAGATGTTGAGAAGTCTGGTATGACCCCAGAAGAATATCAGGAAGAAAAGGCATCAATGTTTGAGGCAATACAAGATGCTGTAAATGCCCTTGAGGTAATTGCAGAGGAAGAAGTTGAACCTAGATTGGAGAGCGTTGTTGACTATGACCGTCGCTATACCCTTGAGGAGCTTAGAGAGATGGCTAGGCGGGAGGGATTATCTCCTTCAGGAAGTAAAAAGGGAATAGCAGCTAGACTAATAGCGAGGGGGGTGAAATGATGGCAGAGGAAGTAAATCTAGCAGAACAGCACCAATGGGAAGCAGGGCCCGATGAAGAAATCAAAATCCCTGAAGCTTTTATCACCCAACTGCGCTACGAGATAGTAGTTCTTGGACTGAAAAAGGAGTTCACCTTCCGGTGTTCAGAGTATAAATGGGATGCTAATGCTTGGCGGTTCAATCACGTCATCATAGACACATCGAAGCTGAATGCTCAGGGCGACGTAGAGCTGAAGCGGGTTACCTATCATCCGTACCTTGAGCTGGTTAATGTCCCGTTTATGGTTGTGCCGGCGCCAGAGGGTGAGGTTCAACCAGAAGAGGGGGACTAGCCCTCTCTTAGTTTTTCACTCATTCTAGCGTTGAATGCTCGAACCTTGGCGGCTCCCCTCAGTTTCGAGTCCTTGAGTTCCTGAGCAACTTCCTTAGCAATACGCGCGAACTTCTCACGCTGGGGGTCCAGCCAGGGAGTCTCTTCCCGGCCTATCGGTTGCTCTCTGAGGATGATTTTGAGTACTTTAGCCATCTTATTCCCCGGTACTAAACGAGGGGAGGGATTACTCCCTCCCCTCGTTGCTGACAAGGTTCTCGTTTCTGTAGGTGGCGATGCCTATTTCTTTCTCAGGGCCGTGGAAACGCAACTATTCATTGCGTGTACCCGGGCTGCACCGGACTTATCCGCTGTTTCCCTAGCACAGGTAGCCGGAACACCACCCTTTTTGAACAGGAATGGCATAAGGTGGCGTGGCACCGAGCCTTTGGGGAAGCTCCTGATCTTCAGCGAGAAGAGCCTTTTGCTCCAGGGGACTGACGGGTAGACGATGGCTTCGCCAGCTTGTGCTAATGCAATACCGGCCATTGTGTTTTCCTCCTCTAAGAGTACTCGTCATTTAAGACGGTAACACTATTATTTTATAAATGCTGCCTCTTTGTCAAGTTATAAGTAGCCCTGGCGCTCTAACCCGCGGACTACTTCCTCAGTCAATTCATCCCCTACCACAGGACGCTTGCGCTCAAGATAGCCCTCCAAGCCCTCCCGCTCTATTCGTTCTCGTAATCCACGGATTGCTTCATCTCTCTGGCTTTGAGTAAGGCCACCCCAGCTTGTATAAACTGGAGTAAAGGTGTATATGGTTGCTCTACCCCTAGCCTGAGCTGCATAAAACACCTCAGCTATGCCTGCTAATTCTAGCAGAGTGTACTTTCTTTTTGCCTGCTCGCTACTGGGTTTCTTGGCGAGGATCCCCCTCTCTTCAGCGTAGTCTAGGACGCTTTCTTCTAGTTTAGCTCCCCTCTTAAAAAACCCATCCTCAAACATTTGACGGGCTTCATCATCCCACCAGCTCACATAGTAATCACCGGTTTCTTTATCTTGAATACCTATGTGAAGGCGGTCTCGCTCCTCCCAACGTTCTACCCTAACATCATCCCGAGAGGGAGTCTTCTTTTTCTTCATTTGGCTCTTCGGTATGTGGGGATACAGGGGTGGTTTCTTAGGCATTTGACCCCTCCTCCTCATCGAGCTCCTTCAGGAACGGGCTATTTCTTCGCTCCAGGTAATCGGTGAGCTCAGTAACGGCAGCGACCATCTGCTCTTTAGCTTCACCCTGGGCCTGCTCTGCGGTTTCGACCATGGCTTTTATCCAGTCGGCCGGCTCAGTGTTTTCGTCCTCCAGGTTCTGTGATATGGTCTTACAGGCACCCCCCGCTTCATCAGGACGCTCGGCACATATCTCAGCTATCCTTGCGGCAGCCACAGCTACGTGGCACTCTTCACACTCCTCATAGACCTCCTCATCGGTTTTCTCAGAGGTAGGTTCAGTCTCTTTAGGCTCCCCCGCGGGCGGTCCAGGAGACAGATATTCTTCCAACCCTTCAAGGCTAGTATCATCGATGGGAAGAGTAATTGTGTCCTTGACCCTCTCTTTGGCTTCCTCAATAGCCATGGTACACGCCTCCTTGTCACCTTTATTTGCCAGGCATGTCCGAGCTGCCTGCTCAACAAACTGATGGTGGCTCTCTAAGCCTTCTCTGTCAGTGAGAGAGAGCGCCTTCTTCAGCTGGCCCTGCTCAAGGGCTTTTACAGTATCCTCAACCCGCTTGGTTACTCCACCCTTCACCCTTTCACCTCCTCGCTAAGCCCCTCGGGATCCTTCAGGACCCGTTCCTTATCCTCAGCGCTGAGCTTACCTACCTCCTCAGCGATCCTTTCAGTTTTCTCCGGACCGAGGTGGGCAAAGCGTTGCTTAAACCACTGCCTGTTTAGCTGCCTATAGAAGGCTGAGGTATCAGCGGCAGCCTTCTCCAGCTGTCCAATACTAGTAAAGTCCTCAAGGGAGTGCCTTAATCGGCGGCTCTGTCTAAGGGCTTTGTCTGCGAGCTCTCTTTCCCAAGGGGGGAGTCTCTGTATATTCTCCGGTGTCAGGTCTTTTCTTTCCAGGGTGTTTTGCTCTTGTAGGACTCTAGCCACCCTGTCGAGTATCTCGTTGCTCGTGATACCCTCATCCTTGAACCTGGCCATCTCATCAAGCAGGCCGGCGCTGGCGCTGAAGTGTCCCAGGGCGCAGGGGACGCACGCCGTAGCTACAGACTCTCCTGAAGCAATTTCTGGCTCCTGGGTGACAGTAGGCGGCGTCTTCTGCTCCGGGGGGGCTTTATTTTCAGCCACAGGGGCTGTCATGGTGGCTGAAAACTCCTCGAGCGCCTTAACGTTGTCCCGGGGAGGAAACAAGACCCTCTCCACAGGAAGACGACTCAAATAATCTGTAACAAGCGACAACCAGCTCATGGCTTTATTCTAACACTTTCCCCCACTTAGTCAAGGCTCTGGGGGGCCTAGCGGGGTTTTGCTCTTTGCGACAGGGCTTCAAGACGCTGGAGACGGTCAAGCCTGTGCTATCTCATTCCTGTCTTGTCTTGGCATATCATGCCTAAAACACGCGGTGAATTATGACGGGGGCTTGCAATGTTGTCTTTTTAGTGCTTTACTGGGTTCAAATACAAGACAAGGAGGGCGACATGGCATTTATGATAGAGCTACTTGAGGCATTGAGAACTAAGGCGGGTCCAGTTAATACGGCTGATTTAGCTAAGGAACTGCAGGCGTCAAAGGAGGGGACGCTCAAGCAACTGACCAGAGCGAGGGATAGCGGTAATGTGAGTGGTACCAGTCAAGAGGGCTGGGAGATAAGTGATGCTGGTAAAGAGGCATTGGAAAAGGGGGATATTCAGACGTCCATGATAGACGAAGGCGTCACCCCCAGGCAGCAGTTTGAGGCTATTGGCCGGCTGATCGGCATAAAACAAGACAGAATTGTCTTGGCCACCAATATGGTTTGGAGTGGGGATTACGAAGATATTGACTGGGTGGCTAAAGCACTTGGACGAGAGGGGGCTGACCTCGCTGACGACCTGAGACGCGTCTGGACGAACTCATGGCGCGCTAAACTTCAGAAAGGCATTCCACCTGGGCTTGAAGCTGAGCTTTGCGGAGTTAGCAAGGAAGGGCTTCAATCGGGAAACGGCGCCGAGCCAGGTACACCTGGAGATAGAGAGTATATCATCGTAGACGAGCAGCCGGTAAGAGTCGGTCAGAACCTCGGTGACTATGGTCTGCAAGATGCCAAAGACATCTTGGCCATAAGGGCAATGAGGAGTAGGTTTAATGGAACCGGTCAATCAGATAAGGCGAATCCGCCAGGCGCGGCAGAGAAAGTGTCTGAGGTTCTAGCAGCCCTTGAGCCTTACATCAACAAGGGTACTGATATGGCCACACTTAAAGAGGTCCTGGCTGATAAATTGGAGCTGCAGAAGCAGGATATCTTAAGCAGGATACCTCAACAGGGGCCACCCGCTCAGGCCAAGACCTTTCTCGAGCAGATTACCGACCTTACCTCTATTCTAGGTACCCTAAAAGATTCTGGCCCCACACTAAGGGCTATACTAGGTATCCCGGAGTCATCTGGTAACCCGTCTACAGGATTGCCAGTCCGGATAAAAGGCCCCGACGGCGAACCTTTGGTTATGGACCTGGGCCAGGTCATTGATTGGCAGAGATTTCAAAGTTCGGAAAGGAGAGCTGATGAGCGCCATGGTGCTCTGGTAGGGCTAGCACAAACAGTAAGGGAAAACGTTAGCGATGGCGTCGCCGCTCTGAAGGCAGCCGCCGAAGAAGCCAGGCCAAGCGGTAAAGACACAACATCATCAGCACCAGAGCCCCAGGTCTTTGACTGTGGTGCGTGTCATGTGCAGTTTAGTGCACCTCCCGAATGGAAGGGGGAGCCTATTAAATGCCCGAACCCGGAATGTGGCCGGGAATATTCCAAGGAGGAGCTGCTGGCATGACTGGCTTTACTGCTAGAGCTGCCCGACGATTTTTAATAATTAAGGCTGCAAAGGAATTCAAAGCCGAGATACAACAGGCCGGCCTGGATAATCTCAAGACCTTGGCTGACGCCGGCATCAGCATACTGCATACTTACCTAAACGGCCTGTCTGCCCCGGAGAAGGCAAGGAAAAGACGTGAGCTCAACACCCTTCTGCAGCTGGGGGTGACGCCTGATATGATATTAACCGAGTTGACTAGACAAATGCCCGCCATAGCGCCTATAATTGACGGCAGGGAAGGTTACAAGAAGGGTGAGATAGAAAAGCTTACGGCCTTTCTGAAAGAGAGCTAATTCCTATCTCGAGCTTCTAAAGCCCCCCACCAAAACCTTAAGTAGGGAAAATGGCAGTTATTTTACACATTACTATGGTTCCGGCTGATGCTGGGGGTGTACAGCCATCGCCACTCGGCGACTATATTAGCCCGGGAAGGGTAAGCTATCCTGAGGGAACGGTCCTCACTCTAAGAGCGGTTGCCTTTGTCGGTTATTTTGACCATTGGGAAGGTGATGCTAGTGGCACCGATAACCCTACTACTATAACTATGGATTCTGACAAAGAAGTCATTGTGGTCTTTGAGATTCCTGAAGAAATCCCTACTTATCAATTAACTACCGATGTTGTGGGAAATGGTATAGTAGTACCAGGCGCAGGAACCTATGGAGCTGGAGATCAAGCTCTTTTAGTAGCTACCCCAGGCGATGGTAATGTTTTCCATAGCTGGTTGGGTGATACGGAAGGTACAACCCCTGTCCCCGGAATGCCAAATCAGCTGGTAGTCACCATGGACAGGGATAGGCAGATAATTGCAAATTTTGTCGAGGCAACGCCGGAGTTCAGTGGGTTCGCTCTGGCAGATTACCTGGGGCAAAAGCTTACGGTGCAGGTCGGGGACACGGTTAGGGTCCGCCTCAGTGTCGATTACAGCGGCCCAGCCATCGATGGCGCCGTCTGGGTGGCTATAGGTCAGAGAGATACGTGGTTCAATGAATTTTTCTCCAGCCGCACGCCGGTTCATTTTGATGCCTCTATTGACTTCGTGCCCTATGAAATCGTCGCAGACGTGGTTATAGGCGACCGCTTGGGGACTAATTACGATATGTATGCTAAGATAATGGAGGTCCCTGGGCCTGATATCTTTACCCCTGACTACCTGAACGTCATTGACGTTATTGGTGCTGCTGAGTTTTGGAATCTCACCATTGACCGCTACGAGAAAGTATAGCTGGCGCCAGGAGGACTTCCATGAACGTTACCGGTATAGAAGTTATCAGGCGGAATTCTGGCATAGCTATCGGGGTTGTCACCGGGGAGAAGGTTGAACTTAATATTGGTGACACTCTGAGGGTGACTACCAGCCTTGACTATCGCGGTCAGGCACAAACAGCTACCCTCTACGGTGCCATAGGTAGCCGCCTGCCAATAATTGGCTTCGACGAGTACCTCGTTGGCCAGGCCTCAATACCATTCCCCGAGTCACGTACTGACTTCACTCGCGTTGAAGGTAGCGTCGACATTGAAATCTCCGCCATAGCCTCGGGCTCCTATGACCTCTACTGCAAAATCAAGGAGTACCCCGAGGCGGGGCTGCCTGAGGTTAATGACGTAATTGATATCACCGGTGAATATGAACTTGTGCAGCACACCATTTACCCCTGGAGCTATAGCTATGAGGGACCTGCTCAAGTCTGTACCTTCGAGTTCAAACTGACCCCTGAGCAGATCCCAGGAACGGAGTGGCTTGGCGAGAGAATCGTTAGAGGATTCGCCGCTGAGCTCGAGAAACAAGGCTCAAGACTACTTGAGCTAGAGGTCTCCCGGGATACCAGTCCCCCACTATGGACCAACTACCTTGTTAAAGTCCAGGTATCTGTTTCCGAAGAGGGTGTAGGTACTATCGGATTCGCCTGGGCAGCAGTTATCATCGCGGTAATGGCTATACTCTTCGTCGTTGCCATCATCTTTGCCATCAGGACCGTCGATGATGTTTTCTTCAAGCGAAAGGGCTTGGATGAGGAGACCCTAGCGACATTCTCCCGAGAGACACTGACGGCAATGATTCTTGACCTCGAGCCTGAAACACCACCTGAGACGTTGGAGGTGATGACTGACCAGGAGTTGCGTGATCTGCTAAACGAGATACTCGCAGACAGGGCGCCACCGATATCTTGGTGGCCACTGGCCATACTAGGCGGATTAGGTGTTCTAGGGGTTGGAGCTGTTTTTGTCTTGGGTGCTAGGTCGAGGTAAAACTATGCCTAGCATTCAAGATCAGGAATGGAACCGAGCTTTTTTCCGAATGTTGCCTCTGGCCTCCCTGGGCCTCGGTGTTGTTTCAGCCGCCATGGGAATTGTTTCGCTTCAGCGCCAAAGCTCACGCTCACACAGAGTATATTACGAAGCCGGCCAGTATCTGGTTGCAGTCCGCCACCCCGGTATGCTCCACGACATTCGTGAGTTTGTTCAGCCCAGTAACCCTGATGTACTGGCCGTCTACTCTCAGATTGGACCCGACGTTTGGGCTAACCTCGACTTCGTATGCCGCAATATAGACTACAGGAGAGATAGGGGGGAATTCTGGCAATTCCCGTCTGAAACCTTAGAGGGGTATGGTGACTGTGAGGATTCATCTATACTATTTGCTTCCTTGATCAGGAACTTCACCAATGGCCACGTCGCTCTGGGTAGCTATCAGGGTTATGGCCATGCGTGGTGTCAACTCAATGGGCAGGTCTTTGAAACCACCTACACGCAGGCCCGCGCAGTTCCTGACCCTGAAGATTATCGAACCTTTGTCCTCTTCGATGAGCGAGTAACAATAGAGGTATGGTCCGGTGCTCTGGATGACCTCTTTAGGGTAAGACGAAATGAGGCGACAAAGCTGAGTTTGATGGCTGAGGTGTCTGATGCTACCAAGGGTTAAGGCAGCTATAAGGGCGTTCCAGGAAAGGCGTTTTGTAATTATCTTCTCGGAAAAGGAGGGCGAGGCCGACCTGGCCATTCCTGCTCAGGAGATAACTGCCGAGGCAATATTGTTTGCTGCCAGGATGGCTTCGGGGCTATTGTGTCTGGCTTTACCCAAGCAGAGGCTTAAAGAACTGGACATAGACTCCCTGCCTTCCAGATATCGGGCAACTGACACCCCCTTCTATAGCCCGGTTGACGCTAAAGAAGTAGAGAAGTCAGGTATTTCACCAAAGGATAGGGCATTCACCATTAAAAAGATGATCGACCCCAACACTAAACCGTCTGATTTAGCCCGCCCCGGGCATATCCCCTTACTTGGCGCCCATCCTGACGGACTCATTGGGCGCAATGGCCATACCGAGGCTGTGACCGAGTTGTGCCAGCTAGCTGGATTATATCCTGGTGGTATCCTGTGTGAACTGGTGAGTGATAATGGGGAAATGATGAATGCTAACGAGCTGAAGGCTCTGGCCAAGAAATTTGCGATCCCTATTGTCACCGTGGGAGCCCTGGCAAGATTTGGCAGGGCTTTCCTTCCTAAGACAAAGGAAACCTAAGACTTGACAATCAAATGAAATAGCGTTACAGTTTTAGGTATACGCCTCGGGGGCTTGCCGGTGAAAGTCGGCTCCCGAGGCTTTGATTTTTCATCGGCAGCTCCAAGGGCGAGGCTTTTGCTTGAGAAAAGAGGAGGATAAAGTTATGGCGCAGCAGGGGATTTTCGCAACACCAGGAACCGAGGAAATGACTAAGGCCTTAGCCGGCATAGGCGGCGCCGGAATAACCGGGGTGCTTGAGGGTGTCATCGTCAAGATGGCCCCCCAGATGGGTGCGGCTGCACCTCTGTTGTCCTGGGGCACTCTGCTTGGTGTGCCGCTGGTAGGGGTTGCCGGTGCCCTCTTTGCTAAGGGCATGGTTGGTGACCTGCTCCAGGGGGTGGCCTCAGGCGGCAGTGCTATCCTGGGTTACGTGCTGCCATCGATGCTGGTCCCCGGGCTCTTTGGCCAGAAGCCTACCCAGCAGCTGTCCGCACAGCAGCGGGCTGCTCTAGCTGCCGGTCAAGGCGCTGTTAAGCAACTAGCAGGGGGGGTAGGTAATGCTCCCCAGAGATCACAGGCCGCGGCGGTTGGAGTCGGACTCGACTTCTAACCAACAATTCATAAGACAAAAAGCCATTCATAAACCTATCAAATGGAAAGGAAGGTGAGAAATGGACCACTTCGAATTAAGGTTACTGGCTGATTATATCCAGCCGGCTCCACCTGCAGTGCAGGCAGCCAACACCTGGAATAGACCTACGCCGCTTGCGGTCGGTGGAGAGCTGGAGCAGGATGAGCGCGGTGAGATCGTCTTCATGGAAATCCAGCCACCGGTTGATGGCATCGGCATCAATGACGAGGATCTGCGAGCAGTCGTAGTTATCCTCGATGGACACGAGACTAGAGAGTATATCTCACTATCCGGTATTCGTAGCACCTTGATGGCACCACCGAAAGAGCGTATCTGGGGGGCAAAACTCTATAGTTTCGGCACTCCCCGCAGCACAAATCCCCTGCTGAATACCACGCTGAAATACAAGCAGAATGTCACCGTTGCCTGCTTGGCCGGACCCGCTGCGGCCGGCATCACCGGGGCGGGCCAGGGGTACCGTGTCCGACTGTGGGGGTATGTCTACAAGACAGTCGAGCTTGCCGCCGCCTTTGACGGTGGTGTAATGCAGTTCCCGACCTATTTCAATGACCACGCACGAGGGCGAATCTGTCACATCGTTAAAAAAGCGATAAAAATCGATGGCGATAGCTGGATGACCCTGCCCGGTGGTGTTCACCAGGGGATTCCAAAGATTAACCCGTTTGCCCGCTTTGCCTACAATGCCCTAGCAACTGACGGCCAGCAGGGTGATTACCAGTTCCGCTTCACCAATGGCGGTGTTGGCAATGAGAACGAAAACCTGTACTTCGAGTTCGATGAAAAGGATGCCCTGCTAGTTGAGGGATTGGGAGTCAATGCGTCATTCGATACACTCATCCCGCCAGGGGGGGTATTCCCCAGCTTGGCCAGGACAGGACTTAGGATTGACGGCGACTACCATCCGAAGGGACAGACAACCCGACTTTCACTATTCCCGACCGATGCCCTTATGAACCAGCTTACCTACGGTTGGCTCCCCATCGTGTTGAACACCGCTGCCCCGATAGCGCCACTCGACATCTATTCTGCGATCCCGAAACTCAACCCGCACCGGCCGCGGGGGGGATATCTTATCTGGAACGAGATCGGGATGGTGGTAATCAGGGATAACGGAGTTGCAGTGCCACCCGCTCCGCTGGGTGTAACCGTAGCCCTTACCGGAATCAGAGTAGAGATGAGAGGCTAATCCGAAGGCGTCAAGGGCTGGCCAAAGCCAGTCATAGCCTAAAACCTAACGCATAAGGAGGAAAGAGTTACTATGCAACAGGATATATACGAGTTAAGTGCCCAGCAGAGATACCCCATCGGCTTCAGGTATCCCAAAAAGAACCCCCTGGATTTAAGGGCGTTTCGTTATGCCCAAGCCGGTGCCGCTCTAGTGAGTGGTTGGGGAGCGTTCAGTGCTGTGCCTCAGATTTGTGGCTTCGACGCCATCGCCCTTCCCGCTGTTCAAGGGGCCCGTCAACTTACGATAATTGTTGGAGGTGGAGATGGTATCCTTGGCGATGGTGTTATCGCCGAAAACTACTTAGCGGGTGGATACATTGTCATCTTTACTCCCGCTCCCATGCAGGCAATCCAACGGATGATAATCGCAAATACCGCACAGGCGATCCCAGGTGGCCTGGGGGGCCCGATGACGGTGACACTTGATGAGCCACTGTCACAGGACGTCGTTGTTTTGAACTTCCACGCTGAGTGTATAGCTAACCCCTACATGGGTGTTCAGACTGGTGCTCACCAACAGTCCTCGGTAGTCGGTGTACCAACTATGCCGGTACCACTGGCGACGCCATTCTGCTGGCTCCAGACCTGGGGGCCACTCTGGCTTCAGCCTACTGGCGTCAATGAGGGGTTGGGCAACGCCAATAGAGAAGTGTGCTTCGTGGGCAACGGCTCAATCAATGACCGCGAAAATGCCAACGTGCCGGTGCACGGCAGTGAGAAAAACCAGCGCGCCGGATTCGTCCTCGCCAATCTGCTCGGTGGGGCCGTAGGGGCACCCTTCATCTTCCTCCAAATAGCGCCGTAAGAGGTGATTGGATTATGGCAGAAGCATATAAATTCGCCGTTACGAAGTGTACTCGCTGCGAGCAAAAATTATTTGGCTATAAGCATGTAGAGCTGGAAGGTATGAAGGGCATTCTACCTATGGGACGTTGCCCCAAGTGCGCTACTGCCTATCCGCTAGTTGAGATTGAACCGGAGCCTGACCCGGAGCCTGACCCGGTGCCTGACCCGGAGCCTTAAGCCCATAGGGGTAAAACAGAATATTATCGCCGGAGCCTTTGCCGGTGAGAAGCAAAGTAGTATTGCCTATCAGCGGTAAGTAGCTCGCTGGTAGGCAATATTGTTTTTGGAGTTGGAGGTATGATAGCACTTCTTGGCCTCGCGCTGGCTGGCCTAGCTGGGCTAGTAGCTCTAGTCGCAGCGGCTACTAGAGCGCCTGAGGCAGAACTACCTCCGGAAGAGATAACACCTCCGGAAGAGGAAGAGGTGGTCGAGGTCATTGATGCCACCCTTGAGTCCTCCAATGTACTCTGGGCGGGACTTACTGAATGGCAGCGAGTATATGATAGGTGGCCTAATGAGTGGCCGGCCGATACGGATATCACCTTTGCCTGGGAGATAAAAAATACCGGTAATGTGGGAGCCTACTTCCAGGTATATATGTTTGATCCGGGCGAGTGGCTATACCTTGAACCAAGTGATGAAAGAACAGTCTACGAGGGGTTCCATACGCCGGC
>Ga0114925_10000070_pt1 | contig 33822 bp, 91 predicted proteins | sample SumtaG_2_FD_87287 | JGI IMG/M metagenome (GOLD analysis project Ga0114925, IMG submission 87287) | Deep subsurface microbial communities from Indian Ocean to uncover new lineages of life (NeLLi) - Sumatra_00607 metaG | ecosystem: Environmental > Aquatic > Marine > Oceanic > Sediment | place... | reverse complement strand
TAAAAATAAAAAAGGTTATTCTAATTATATCGGACACGAAATTCTTGGGGCAGATATGGTTAAAAGAATATCTGCACATTTAAGATTTAGTAATGAAAGAACTGAAAAGATAACTGAATTAGTAAGTAATCATTTAAAAGATGATTGTATATTAAGAAAATATGACAACGAGGGGAAAAAATGAAAGACGAGTGTAATCATAAGATAGTATTAGAAATCTATTTGGATAAAAGGCATTTGAAAATAAGTCATTATTTCTGTGTAAATTGTGGAAAGGAAAGTAAAGAACGATTTGGAAAGCAGGTTATTTCTGAATTAAGAAGGAATATAATAAATGAATTATCTGATAGGTTATGAAAGGAGGAAAACAAATGGTAAAACAGAAAACAAAAAAAGAACTTGAAGAAAAAATAAAAGAGTTGGAAAACATTATCACAAGATTAAGAACTTCTATGAGAGAAGAAGCAGAAAGAAGAAGGGAATTTTTGCGTCCTCTTGTTGAAGATATTGCTGAAGAAATAAAAGATGATGTTATTGAGGAAATGAAAAGTAGCATTTCAGTTGATTTTTATTGAAACCTTACAGAGCAAATGAAAGAGGAAGAATTAGAGAAAATAAAAAACGAGATTAAGGACTATCCGATAGAGGTAGTTATCTCCTTATGGGATATTTCTCTACAAGAAATTAAAAAGAGAATGGAAAAGAAAGATGAAAAAATATCATAAAATAAATTCAATTTTCAAACGGGACGAGAAAGGAAACTTTACAGAAGAATATTCTATGCCCGAATTTGAATATTTAAAAGATAATAAATGGATTTTTACCGAGAAAATAGACGGGACTAATGTAAGAGTGATGTGGGACGGAAATAAAGTAAGTTTTGGTGGAAAAACAGATAACGCACAAATGCCCGTATTCTTGTTTGAAAAATTACAGGAAATCTTTACGGCAGAAAAACTTAAAGAAGTTTTTAACGAAGATAGTGTGTGCCTTTACGGAGAGGGATTTGGGGCAAGAATTCAAAAAGGTGGTGGAAATTATATTAAAGACGGCGTGGATTTTATTCTCTTTGATATTAAAATTGGTGATTGGTGGTTGAAAAGAGAAGATATAGAAGAAATAGCAGAAAAATTAGGAATTCGGATTGTAAAAATAATCGGAAGTGGAACTTTAGACGAAGCGATTGATTTAGCCAAAAAGGGCTTTAAATCTCAATTTGGGATTTTCACGGCAGAAGGAATTGTATTAAAGCCAGAGATAGAATTATCAGCAAGAAACGGAAAAAGAATAATCACAAAGGTAAAACATAAGGATTTTAATTGAACCTTCATTTCCTATGGAAACACCCAAATTTAAGCATATTAAAGCGAGAAAAGGCAAAATTATATTCTTTAATCCTTATTAAGACAATTTGGAGTATAGGGTATAGGAAAATATTATTCACAAATCATACTCTTTATTCAGGGGAAGTAAAGGGACAAAAACATTTTTTTGGGTTTTTGGGGCATAACCAATAGAGGTTATGCTTATTCCCCCCTATAATTAAATATAAGAAATTTAAAATGAAAAAAGAAGAAAGAAAAAAACCAGAATTTGATGTGAAGAAAATTTATTATACAGATTGGACGAAGAAAAAGTTACTTAAACATATAAGTAGGGTTATAGATAAGAAACTTCAAGTTATTATTCTTCCCACATCTCCCACTTCTGCCGATATATTAATAAGAGATATTCGGAACAGAAAAGATTACAAAGATTAAATCATATTCCCACAATAAAAGTTGGGTGGCGTAGTTTTTGGGGTTGTCGCCAGAAATATAAATATAACCCCTATGTTCCCGATAGGAATACAATATTGAAAGGAGGACTAATAAAAATGAATGAAATTAAAAAACAACTTATGAAAGAAATAAGAAAATGTAAAAAGGGGTGTGGTGTTAAAATAGGCGTTCCACTTCTTCGTAAGTTTAAACCCTGTGGGGAAACATATAAAGGACATCATTATTTCTGTGAGAATTGTGTATTTAAACTAAATACCTTAAAGATGAATTTATATTACTATAATCTTGGAGAAAAAGAAAAATGACTAAAGAATGGAAGTTAATATCTTGGGCTACTTTCTCTCTTGTAGATGTGGCGAAAATGGTTAAAGAAAAGATAGAGAAGGACAATAAAGAGATAGGACAAAAGATAGAACTTGAAATAAGAGATATGAACCAAGATGGAATGAAATTTGGAATTTATAGGAAGATAAAATGAAAGAAATTATTAGAGTAATTTTAAGAACCGCAACTTTCGTAACGACATTTGTTCTTTTAATAGGGGCTATGGGTTATTTATTTGAATATATGGGAACAGAAGAAACTCTTGGAAAAACTATTTTCTGGAGTGTTGCCTGTTTCTTAACTGCCCTTAAAATATCTCTTATTAAAGAAGGTTTTTAAAAATGCCTGAAAGAGATTATGTCATTATGAAGTTTGATACTTGGAGAAAATTTTACGAGCCGTTTAAGTGTTCTTGTTGTGGGAAAGAAATAGGTAAACAGCAATTTTGTTTTTCTACCTTATGTCCTTATTGTGATTTGGGAAGGTGTCATAGTTTGAATGGTTATGAAAAAGGACACGGACAAAAAGGTAATTGGAAAAAAGGGAAAATTGTGATAAAACTTGCTATCCTTGATAGTTTAGAATAAAATTAAAAATGCCTGAAAGAATAGTTAAAAACAAAAGAAAAAGTTTGTGTCGTTATTGTGATAAAGATATTACAACAGATTACAAAGTCAAATATAAACATTATGAAGATAAAAAGAAATCAATATATTATCACCTAAATTGCTATTATAAAATGATATTAAGAACTATTGCACACCATAAAGAAGAATTAAGTCAAGCAAGAAAAAGGAAAAGGAAATTAGACAGGTTTAAAAGATATATGATTTTGGAGAATTTAGAATAAAATGAATATATGCCCTAAATGTAACGCTGAAATTGATGAATTAAGATTTTATGAAAGAGTAGATAATTCTATGTGGTTTAGTATTGATAAGGGGGGAAAGGCAAATTATGAGGGTGGTGAAATCATTTATGATGGGGCTACTGATGAGGAATTTTGCTGTCCTGAATGTTCAGAAACCTTATTTACTAATGAAGAAAAAGCCGTAGCATTTTTACAGAATAAGGACAAATTACAGGAATTAGTTAAAGAAAAAATAGAAAGAATAAAAAATGGAACAAATAAAAGGATTTAACAAAGCATACCAGAAAACCAAAAAGTTGGGGTTTGAAAATTATTTTTGTATTCCCAACACAACTTGGAAACAAGCGAAGGAAAACTTTGATAAGAGATTGATACTCAAAGATGAAACCCTTGTTATGATATTTCAAGAGAATGTAATAATGGTTCTTAATTTAAAAGGGAACAAACTCCCTTATTGTAAGGATTGTAAGCAACTATTCTCTTTCCAAGAATTTAAATCTGGATATAAAAATTGTGAGTTTTGTGAAGCCGAAAAGAGAAGAAACAAGGACGAACTAAAAGAACTTGTTACTGAAAAGTTAAGGAAAGATAAAAAGGAAAAATCTAAAAATCATAAAAAATAAAAAATGAAGATAAACATTTTTAAGAAAAAGAAAGAAATTGAAACGGGTAAGATTAGTTTGACTTTCAAAATGTCTTTGGCAAATTTTATTAGTTATTTCAAATCACATCATAATTGGGAAGTTCAATTTAATGACGACGAATTAAATACAATAATAGAAGCGATAAAAAAAGTAAGAAAAGGAAAACCACAGGATTTGGTTTTTGAAGATGATTTTAAAATTAAACATATAGTTAAAAGGAGGTAAAAAGTAAATGACAAGAAAAGTAAATCACAACGAACTGAAAGAACTTGTTAATATCTATTACAAGAACGCTTCTGACGGAAAAAAAATAGCACTCTATATCAAAGGAACTTTCGGGATTGGAAAATCGCAGACGATAATAGAGAAAGCGAAAGAGTTGGCTAAAGAAAGAAAAAAGGAGTTCATAGATTGGAACAGGGTAACAAAGGAAAAGAAACTTGAAATTTATGAAAACCCTGAAAAGTATTTCGTTCTTGTAGATGTTCGCCTTTCAGAATACGATAGTTCAGATATAAAGGGATTGCCTGATTTCATAAGCAACGGAGACAAAAAGGAAGGGAGAGAATTTATTGAATGGAGAAGTCCGCTTTTCGCAAAACTTCTTTCCAAGAAAGACAGCGACGGAATTCTTTTCTTTGATGAAATCAACAATTCTACGGAATTGGTTATGAAATCCGCTTATAAAATTATATTGGATAGAGTGATGAATGACGAAAGCGTTTCTGGAAACTGGTTAATTATCGGTGCAGGAAACCTTGACAGCGACAGGGCTTTTGTTCATACCCTCCCAGCACCGCTACAAGACAGGTTCGGAGAATGCGAACTTGAAGTCCCAAAAACAGATGATTGGACGAACTGGGCAGTTAAGAGAGAGATTGACAGCAGAATTATAGGATTTGTCAATTTTGAACCAAGCAACCTGCATAAAGTTGATTTCAAAGACAACCAAAAATTCGTAACTCCAAGAGGATGGGAAAGATTACACGAATTAATTAGAGGGATTAAGGACTACAAAATCTTGACTTTGGTTTCCCAGACAGCAATAGGAGAGGGAACTGCAAGTAAGTTCGTGGCTTTCTGCAAGATACAGGATAAACTGAACCTTGAAGATTACATAAAGCACCCAGAAAAGATTGAGAAGATAAAAGAAAAAGATGTCCTATATTTCTTGGTTTCTGCTTTGTCTGAAAGATATGGAAACAAGAAAGTAACCTTTGACACGATAATGAAAGCGGGAAAAGTTCTTGAAAGAAACAAAAGTCAGGAATTTACAGCACTTTTATGGCGTTTCTGCTTGGCTTACGGGGGAGATAGGTTTAGACAAGAGTTCTTAAAGTGCAAGGACAACGCACTAATTGAGAGGTTCGGACGCCTACTATCATAGTTTGTTTTTTGTTATTAACTTTTTACTTTGTCAAGATGACAAGAAAGGAAATAGAAGAATTCAGAAAGAGGTTAAAAGAGTTTGAAAAGGAATTAAGAGAACACATAAAAAAACACAGAAGGACACAGATTTTAGAGGCATTAGAATAATCAAATGAAGAACATAAAAAAAACTAAACGAAAGATTTTAGAAGTATTAGGAGAATTACATACCTGTGCTGATTGTGGAAGAAAGACAGGAGAAAATCACGGAGAGTGTTGCGATATTGAAAGGTGTCCGAAATGTAAAGGACAATTTATTTCTTGTGGTTGCGAGTTTCCAAACACATCTGCTGATGGAAAATATTTAATTGATAACGAAAATAAAAAGTGGGAAAGACATTTAGTTAAAACTTCTATTGATGAAGATTTTGGAATGGGAAATTAAAATGAAACCGAGTGAATTATTAGGTATAAAGGGGGACTTGAAAAAAATAACAGGGGTTTATAGTCAAGACAAACCCACATTACAAAAATATCTTAACAAAGATTGTTTGATTGCTTATGCTCGTGGAATTTTAGGAGATGTGTTTATAATTCAAGGAAAGAGAACTAATTTCGCATTTTTTAATTTAAAAGACGAGATAGCAGGTTACATTTTTAACGGAATGTTTTGTAAAAGGATGGGTATTAAAGAAGCATTTAATTTAATAAAAAAGGATGTTATTGTATTAAATAAAAGAGAATACTTAAAAATGATAAAGTTAAGCATTTTGGAGAATTTAAAATGACAAACTTAACAGCAGAAGAACGAATTAAGCGGTGTCAAATCAATTTATGGAAAGACAAACCTTTTTGGGCTTATCTTTCATATAAACTGACATTCCACGAAGCCGTAGAAGAATGGTTTAAAGAAAGAGGGTTATGTCCATCTATGTGTGTGGATATTAATGGGAATATTTATTATAATAAAAAGTGGATTAATAAATTAAACGATGAGGAGTTGAGGGGTGTAATTGCCCACGAGGTAAGCCATTTAATCTGGCTTTCAGAATTAAGAAAGGGAAGCAGAGACGAGGACGGCTGGAATATTTCTACTGATATTTGTATTAATAGTTTATTGGCAAGAGATAACTTCATACTTCCAAAAGGTGTTTTAGTCCCAGATTATAACGACGAGGTAAAAACAGGTTTTGGAAAAAAGATAAAGAAATGCTCGGAAAAAATCGCAGAAGAAATCTACGACGAACTTCCGAGAATTACAATAGATAAAAACGGAAATATTTATGTTTCTGGTGGTAAAGGAAAAAAGAAAGAAAAAATAGGAGAGGTTTTAGATGGAGGAGTTATTTTCGGAAAAGGCAAGGGTGAAGGAAAAGGTGGAAAGGATAAGAAAAAAGGTAAGGGTGGTTTGGGTGATTTAACCTCGCAGGAAAAAAGAGAAATAGAAAATAAGTGGAAAGACGCATTAGTAGAAGCCCACACAATCGGTAAGATGAGGGGGAATGTTCCTGCTGGGCTTGAGAGATTAATCGGAAAACTTCACGAGGAAAAAATAGATTGGAGAACACTCTTACAACGCTATATTATGAATGCTATTCCTTATAATCATTCCTACCGCTACCCGCACAAAAAATCGGTAAGTATAGGAACATATATGCCAGACATAGTTAAAGAGAAAATAAATGTATCAATCGTAGTTGATTTGTCGGGGAGTATCGGACAAGAAGAATATACCGACTTTGTTTCAGAAATTATGGGACTTGCGAGAGCATTTCAGGAAAAAATAACTATGAAATTTTATTCACACGACACTTCCGCTTATGAGGGTGGAACGATTGAAAACGGAAATCTGGAGAAGATAGAAAATTTAAAACTAAAAGGTGGTGGTGGAACAAGTCATCAAGAGGTATTTAATCTCATAAAGGAAAAAGAAGAAGATTGTAAATGTGTGATATTTCTCACAGATGGCTACTCGGACTTGGAAAGCATAAAATTTGAAGAATATGATTTTGATAAATTATTTGTCATAAGTAAGGGTGGAGATGATGGTTGTTTAAAAGGTAAGCCGTGCCAGATAATCAATTTAAAAGATTAAAATGGGAATTTTAAATGAACTTGCTGACATTTCAAAAATACAAAAGATGAGAAAAGAAGATATAAAATCTCATTTTGGAAAAATATTAAGAAAAGCAAAAACTTCTGAACAAATAAATGGATTTTATGAGGATGTAATTAGTATGATTAAACTGATTTTGAATGCTCGTGAAGGAGTTTATAATTATGAAGGTTTTAACTTTTGGGAAGATGACATCTTGTTACTTGATTTAATTCTTGAAGAACATAATCTAAAGAGGAATATATTGAAAAATTTATAATGGATAAAGAAAAGTTAGAAAAAGAGTTGGAAGAAATTGAAGAACAAATCAAGAAAAAAGAAAAAACAATATATAGTAGTTTGAAATATCAATCATTAGAGAATAAGAAAAGGAATTTATGGAAAGAAGAAGAAGAAAAAGATAGGGAATTAAGAAAATTAAAACAAACCATATATGGTAAATATGTTAATGATTATCGCCCTTATAGGAGATTAAGTATAACAAGAATAAAATCTTCTGTTAAGGAAGGGATTAAAAGGGGGTTGGGAGTAAAATATCTTTATTTAGTATATGAAAGTGATATTATAAAAATAGTTAGGTGGTTAATTGAAAAGGATTTAGAAAAAACTAACAAAAAAGATATACTTGCCGACATTTCAAAAATTGATAAACAACTTGACAGAATAAAAGATGAGAAAAGAGGATTGTTGGATGAAGTGCATACTCTTAAAGAAAAAAGAAAAAAAACAGAGAATAAATTAAATAAAGAGGAATTGGACAAAGAGAGGATTAAAAATAAGAGAAGGGAAGAAATTAAAAAAATTATTGTAAAAGAATTCCCAAATCTTATGAATAAAATAAGAAAAGAAGTAGGAAGGGGGTTGTTATTGGACGCTTTAGAAGATTAAAATGGATAAGGATATAAGAGAAATTAAAGAGGAAATATTGGACGCATTAGAAGATAAGGATGAAGGTGTGCCAAAAAAATGTTCTGTGTGTGGTGGTGGTTGGGATAATTATAGTGGAGGATATGACGGATTGTGTAATAAACATTATTTAGAAATAGAACCAACAAATTAAAATAAAATGACGGCAAAAGGAACTTTATACATAGATGAGGAATGTAGAGACGCTTTTGAGAAAGAGTTGAACGGCTGGTTTGGGGAAGGTATGTGGCAATTAAATGGAAATCCTTTCGGAGATTATTGGGATTTATCCGAATTCCCACTTATTGTGGAAGTGAATGTCGTAGATATGGGAATGGATGAAGTAATCGGAAAGGTTGAGATTAAAAGCGAATTTTATGTTTCTGGAGAGGATGGTGGTGAAAGATATGTAGAAATAGCCCCACATTCAATAAAATTACTTGAAGTAAAAGACGAACTCGGAAATCTCGTTCGGCAAAAGATTGAACAAATTAAAAATGAAAAAGAAAGAAGATAAACAAATAGAAGATTTATTAAAAAGAACAGAAATATTAAACGGAATTAAAATAAGAAGAAGAAAAAGAAAGGGTTGTGATATTTGTAAAAAAGATGTTCCAACAGAAAAGTTTATAGGATATTGTTATAATGTTTTGTGGATTTGTCAGGATTGTTTTTCAAAAATACTAAAATGAAAAAGTGGAATAAAAAAACATACGCAGAGGAATTAAAAAAAGGATATTGGGATTTAGAACCACACTTTTATTATTATTCTCAATTAGAACTATTTTCTCTTTTTAGAACAATTATAAAAGAAAAAATAAATATTGAAGATGTTAATAGTTTAATGTATGGGAAATTTGTTTGTGAGGGAAAACCAATAAAAAAGGGTTTTTATGATAGTATGAACCTTATGTCAAAAATCGTTGATGAAATTATAAAAGGGGTTAAAAAGAAAAAGGAGAAGAAAAATGGGAGAAAGTGAATATTATTTTAAGGCGGTTTTTGAAACAGAGGGAGAAGCCAAAAAAAACTTGCCAATAATAAAAAAATACCTAAAACAACACACACAGGCGGATGAAGAATATCAAAAAATAAGGAGTAGGGAGAGTAAAGAAACACCAAAAGAAAGGTATAATTATTTAAAAAATAAATACAAACTCGTTTTCCTAACAATTCCAGAATTTGAAGAGATAGATGATGGTATGAATGAGATAGCGGGGTTTTTAATAGGGTTAAATGAGGGGGAGATATTTAGAGAACACCATATAATCTATGTAAGGGGTATTGTGTGGCATTTAAGCGATTGGAAACCTTTTGTTGATTTTGCTAATTTACTTGGGGCAACATCAGGGTATTTAAATGAAGAAGAAATAACAAGTAATGATTTTTTTGATATAATTGAACTACAACCAATAAAAGAAGTATGCTCATTAAGGGATTTTTGGAAGTTAAAGAAAAAAGAACAAGTAGAGAAATTAAATAAATTGCTTATATTAAAAAATTTGGAGTAAGATGGGTAAAAAAAGAAAAAAGAAAATGAAACCAAAACAGGCATACAGAAAGGGGTTAAAATTAGAGGAAACAAAACAAAAAATTCTTGACGCACTTGAAGATAAAAAAGAATTTGAAGTATCTTATGCGGAAAGGGTTATTTATTCAAAGACATTTAAAGCCAAAAACAAGGAAGAATTGGAAGATAAATTTATGGATGGAGAATTAGAATTTAAGGAGAAGGATATATATGAGGGGGAGTTTGTGGAAGATAGTTTAGAAATTGAAGAGGTTGAAGATTAAAATGAACACAAAAGAAAAGATATTAATTTCTTTACAAGATAAAAGTGTGGTAGAGGTATTAGCAAAAAGATATACTGAAGCAGAAAAGGAACTTGAAAAAGAATTATCTAAATTAAAGAATTGGCAAAATCCCTGTAATTGTAAGGGGGATATAGATATTGTAAGAACTATTTTTGAAGGGGAATACCCTGAAATTTCTACATATTGTTTAAAATGCGGGGGCTATATTGAAGAACATAATAATTAAAGATGAAAAAAGATATACAAGAAACTAAAGAAGAAATTTTGGAAGCATTAGAAATGGAAAGTTGTTCTTGTCCAAAATGTGAAAGTCGTGATACTTATATGGTTAATGGTTTCTGGAATTGTAGATGTAATAATTGCGGGGAACATTTTGATTAAAATGAAAAAAGATATAATGGAAACAAAAAAGGGAATTTTAAATGCTCTGGAAGGCAAAAAGGTAGTGCCTATTAAAATTAATTTCAAGGGAAGGTTAGAAATATTTATTATGAAATGGAAAGTCGTGAGAAAATTCCCTGACTATTCATTAAAAAAAGAATTAAAAGAATTATTTTCCCCTAAAAAATTAGAGGTTTTAATAAAATAAAATGAAAGAACAACAGGGAAAATTTTTAATTGAATGCGAAGCAAAGTGTTGGTGTGGATTTTGCGGGAAGTGTATTCAAGTAAGAGAAAGATACCTAAACATTTGGAAAAACGCTTGGAGGGGTTCTACAAGAACAAATATTTGTCAATTCTGTCTTTTAAAGATATTTATAGAACTTGCCCCAAGCAAAGAACAAGTAAATAAAATCAGAAAAGAATTGGTTTTGTATAATCTGGAAAGTTAAAATGTCAGACAAAGAACAAGTAAGGGAAGAACTTAAAGAAGAACTAACCGACGAAGTTAAGGAAGAACTTAAAAAAGAGTTAGAGGACGAAGTTAAAGATAAATTAAAAGAGGATTTTGCGGAGGAAGTAAAGGATGAATTACGAGAACATTTAGACGAAGAAGTCAGGGAAGAATTAAGAAATGAGTTAGAAGATGAGGTTAGAGATGAGTTACGAGATGAACTTGATGAGGATGTGAGAGAGGAATTAAAAGAGGGATATGAAGAAGAAGTTAAGGAAGAAATGAAAGAAAGATTAAGAAATAGCAAAAGCAAGGACGCTTGGGTTAAGCAGATTGATAGAATGTTAAAAGAGGATATGATTGAAAATTTAAGATGAAATTCATAGGGAAATTAATTGTTCAAAGAAAAGATAGGGAGAAGGTTGCTTTTGTAGTTACGAAGTTAAATCCAAATTCTTATGGAGTATCTGTTTCAATCGGGATACAGATTTGGAATAACCTCCACATAGACGGAGATTATGTTCTTGGAAGGATGTTAGATGATATAAATAATTTACTGAAAAACAGGGGAGAAATCGTTTATAATGATTTACCTAAAAAGATTATGAATATAGCAAATAAAGAAATGGTATTGATAGGGTTGGAATAAGGTGGCTAAAAAATGGAGGAACTAAAATGTGTCCAAATTGGTGTTGTGCGGAAATAAAAGTTAAGGGAAAACCAGAAGATATTGAAAACTTCTGTCAGTTGTTTTTGTTTGATGAAGATGTTGGTAATCAAAACATAACGAAAAAATACTTTGCCCGTAGTTTTATTTATGAAAAATGGGGGGATTTTAAGAAAGAACTTTCAGGCAAGGGTGAAGTAGAATTCTCTGTTGATTTTGCTTGGAGTTGTTGGAGTTGTGTCTTTGAAGGATACCCCGAACAATATAAAAAATCTGGGGCAGTAACTCTTGAATGGGCTATGAAAAAATATAATGTTGGGGTAGAAATTGAAACAGAAGAAGGAGGAATGGCTTTTGAAGAACGCATAACAACAGAAAACGGAAAACCTGTTTATGAAAGTTTTGAAATGCCAGAACAGATTTGTATGGCTTGTGGAAGCAAACAATCAATCCCAAGCAGTTATGAATTAGACGAAGTAGAGTGTGGTAATTGCGAAGAAATCGGAAGATGGAAGGACGAACTAACAGAGTTAATGAAAGAAAAACTGGAAAAAATTAAGGAGGTAAAACAGAATGGGCTACACAACCGACTTTAATGGAAGGTTTTATTTGGATAAACCGCTTGATGATGATACTTTTAATTTATTGAGGGGTTTAGCAAAGACAAGAAGGATGAAAAGAAATGTTAAAGATTATGGAATTGAAGGGGAGTTTTATTTCAATCCCGACGACTTTGAAAATTCGGGGCAAACAGAAGATAAAACAATTATTAATTATAATTCACCACCCTCCACACAACCAAGTTTATGGCTTCAGTGGATACCGACGGAAGATAAACAACATATTGAATGGGATGGGGGAGAAAAATTCTATAATTATGTTGAATGGCTTGAATACATAATAGAGAAAATATTAAAGCCAAGAGGTTATGTCTTAAACGGAAAGGTTGAATGGGAAGGGGAAGATGGTGATAATGGAGTAATCCTTGTCGTAGATAATAAAATTAAAATTAGAGAGGTAGGATTTGATGAACTGGAAGAATTAATGGAAGAAAAGTTAGAAAAGATTAAAAATGAAACTAAAAACAACTAAAGAATTACAAATAGGTGATTGGATTTTGGAGGGAACAGGACTTAAAGGAAAGTTCAGAGTAGCAAGAGTTAAGGAAATACTTGTGAATAATTTTGAGGAAATTGACTTGGACGCAGGAACTATAAATGCGTTGGGAAGAAAAAATGTGAAGGGAGAACATATTGGGGCTATAAAAAAGAATGATGGGGTTGTTAGAGTGTTGAATAGTAAAGAAGTCAAGGCATTACAGATATTAAGAACTAAACTTAAAACCCTTAATGCTCTTGAAGATAAAAAGGTTATAGACGAAAGTTGGAGTTAAAAATGACAGAACCAAAACTAAATCTCGGTAAAAAAACAGGCACTTTTGGTGGTGGTAATAGGTTCTGGATTAAGAGATATGAAAACGGAGTTAAGATTAGGAAAAAAGGACAGGGAGAACTAACTTTAGACATAGTAGAAGTTTTTGATATATTGCTCACTTTACAAAAATATCCCAAAAAATTCGGTAATCCCATATTTTTAACATCTTTAGATTTAATGTATGTTTGGCAGAAATATCCTGAAACAAAAGAATTTGTTGAAAGATTACTTATGGATGAAGTAAGCGATAAAGAAAAATTAAAAATACAAAAGGATTATATGACAAAACTTGAAATTTTGGAGAATTTGAAAGAGAAAAGGGGGTAAAATCAAATGTGTGCTGTGTGTCCTAAATGTAAGAAAAAAATAGAATATTTAAACCAAAGAACAACAGGGGTTGAAAAGTGTGAGGTGTTTTTTAATGAAAAGGAAAATTATATTGATTGGAGAGATGAAGAGTTTGATAGCGACGGAATTGTATTGTTGTTTAACTGCCCTGAATGTGATAACGAATTGGACTTTGGTGAGGAAGAGGCACATAAATTTTTAAAAGAAAAAGATGAATTACAAGAACTCGTAGCAGAGAAAATAAACAAAGATAAAAAAAATGAAAGAAAAAGAATTTATTAAAAAATATCCAAAAGAAAGAATTGAAGTTCCTATTTATTTCGGGACGGATGATGAAGGAAATGTTCTTATAGACGAAGAGAGCATAATAGATGAATTTAATGAAAAACTACAAGATATTTTAGAACAAACAAGATTAGATAAAGATGAATTACAAGAACTCGTAGAAGAAAAAATTAATAAGATAAAAGATGGAAAAATCAGAAAAAATTAGAGATAAATTAAGAATAATTGAAGCATTAGGAGGGGATAAATATAAAGTGAAAATATATCCTAAATTAATTGTTTCAAGTCTTGTTGATGATAAAGAAGAATTGGATTTACCTATTGAAAATGATGATTTAAGTTGCTGTCAAGACACAATACTAAATCTTTTAGAAGTTGTTATTTACAATACGACAGGGAGGCATTTGTTTGGAATTGAAGAATTAACCCCTCTTGTTAAATACAATCCAAATAAAATGACTAAATTTCAATATTTTGAAACTATTAAAAAGGCATTTAAATTCTTGGAAATTGATTATGAAGATGGGGAAAACCATATTATATGAAAGAAAAAAACACTAAACAAAAAATATTGGACGCATTAGAGGACTACAAAGAGAGAAAACTACGCTGTCCTTTTTGTGGAGGGGACAGATTTATAAGGACGGAAGTGGCTTTCTGCGATATTGTTGATGACGGAGAGAGCATAACAGACGAAGAAATCTCTGGTGTAGAATATACTTTCGTGTGTAAAAATTGTAAAAAAGATGTAACAGAAGAGGAATTAAAATGAAGAAAGTTACTACAATAGATGATATAGAAAGGGATAGGAGAGAACGAGAAAGAGAAGAATTTAAAAGAAAAGTGTCAGGAGATATGAGGAAGATATTTGATGGGGTTTTTAAACCTCAAAAGAAAGTTAAGAAGAAAAAGAATTGGTTATTAGAAATTTTGATTTGGCTTGGAATTTTACTCTTGGCTTTGTTTATAATTAATTTCATTCTCTTTAATATCTGGGCATTCAAAAAACTCGTTGAAAGTTTATTCGGAATTTAAGATGAAAAGGATGGGAAGGATAGTATTCAAACCAAACAAGATGTTCTGGGGAGTAGAAAGATTATCCTTCATAATTTACAAAAACAAAAAGGATTATTTTGCGAAAGTTTATGAAAAAAATAAGGCACTAAAAAAACTTCTTGATTGGGGACACAAAATTGAATTGGGGTATATGATGAAAATGATAAATAACAAAAAATATAGTGGGGGAAAAATAACAATAAATACACTTCCAAAAGAAGTTATGGATAGAGTAAATAAAGAAATAATTTTGGAAAGATTAAAATGAAAAAACAAACAAGAGAGCAGAAATTACGAAAAGAATTAGTCAAATTGAATAAGGAATATAAGGAGAAAGAAAAATCTATAAAAGAAATTCCAGAATGTATCTCTTTAAAAAAGAAGGAAAAAGCGTTAGGAAAAAAATCATCACAACTTTATGAGAAAGAAAAACAAATTGAGGACGAAATAAAATTTATGTATCTTGACAATACAGGTGAACCTTGTTATAAAACATCAAGTAGCGAATATGGGGCATTTAGTGAAAGAAACATACGCCCAGAGGTTTTGAGTTCAATAAAACGAACTCTTGGGATAACTAACCTTTCACATTTAAGAGCAAGTCAAATAAATAAAGCCACCCAAAAACTAATAGATTTGGAAATGGGCAAAAGTGAGGAACTAAAAAAGGTTCGTGAGGAATATGATAAAGTTACGGATGAAAAAGAAGTGGTGATAAAGAAAATTGATGACTTTGAAGATGGTTTGGATGATTTATACAATAAAAAGTGGGATGTTGAAAGAGAATTAAATAGGATTAAAGAAGCAAAGGAAAGATTGAAAGACAGAAAAAATCCAGAAAAAGTGTCTAAAATAAAAAAATTGGAAAAGGAAGAAGAAGCACAAAGAAAAATGAGTGGTATAAATCTGGAAGAACTCCGAGTGGAAATAACGAAGGAAAAAATAATAAATAACCTTGAAGATGAAAATGAGGAGGATTAAGAATTTTAAATTAATAAAGGAAGGGGATTGGATATTAGTAAGAAAATCGCCTTACTCACGACATAATAAAACACATACCATAATCATAGTAAATAAAAGATTTTTAATTGTTTATGGTTTTAATTATAGGGGTATAATGGAAAAGTTTAGATTTACAAGAAACCATCTTAAAAATTTGTTAGATTTTTATCCAAATGATTGGGGAAAATATAAATTGAATAAAAAAGAGAGAGAAAGATGGAATAGAAAAATAATTTTGGGAAGTTTAAAATGATTGACGGAATTGAATTGGCAAAATCCGATAGGGCAAAGTGTCGTGATTGTGGAAAAGAAATTAGAAAGGGTGTCCCAAGAGGATATAGGATTGATGAGCGACATCAAGGGGGGCATATTAATTATTGCTATAAATGTTCTTTGAGATTTATAGACTTGGAATTGACATATTAAAAGGCATAAAATCAGACTTAAAAAGATTAATCAAAAAAAACAAAGATGTCATAATTAAAAACGAGATTATTGATAATTTAAAGGAGGAAGATTAAAAATGGGTTATTTAACAGATTTCTATGGAAGAATACATTTATTTGATAAAAAAGCGATAAAGACTATCAAAGAATTGATTAAAAACGGAGAATACCCTTTTGATAGTAGTGAAGGGCGTATTGAATTTGGTGGTAATACTTTGGTAATAAATGATAATTGGAAGAATAGGGACGAAGATATAGAAAAACTTTGTTTATTTGTTGCTATAATTGATGAAAAAGCATACGGAATAATAGAATGTAGTGGAGAAGAAGCGGGTGATTTATGGAGAATTGTTGTAGGAAAGGGGGAAGTTCTCATAGAATTAGGAAGAATTGTTTATAGTCAAGAACTACAAAGTTCTCATTACAAAAATATTGAAACAAAAAAACAAGTTTATGAAATTACAAAAGACGAGAGATTGTTAAGGGAATTAATCTTGGAGAGTTTAGAAGATAAGGAATAAACTTATAAAGGAAGAATAAAATGGTTGGAGTTCAAAATCACGGAGAGAAATGTCCCAAATGTAAGGGAAACTACGGCTTTAGTGAGTTTGAAACAAGAACGCAGGAAAACTTCTTTATGTGTGAAAGGTGTGGATATGATGTGGGTTATAAAATATCAAATTGGGAAGAAATAAAAGGCAAGAAAAAAACAGAAGCAACGCCAAAATGGAAAAAGAAGGAAAGTGGTGGATTTGGATGTTATAGAATACTTTTCGGTGGTAGTGGTAGTGTTGGAGTTTTTACAAGTAAAAAAGGGGCTAAATTTTTTGAGGATGGTTTCAAAAAAGATAAGGGCTTTAAGAACAAAGAAGGTAAAAAGGCAGATGAAGTATATTATACATTCAAGAAAGATGGGAAGTGGTGGATTAAGGATTTAGTAAAGAAAACAGAATACCTTTTCATTAAAAAAGAAATAATAGATAACTTGATGTAACTATGGACAAGAAAAAAGAATATACGAAACTTGAAATAGAATTGTATGAAAGATTAACAAAAATCTATTTCATTCAAAATAAAATGAGTAAAATATTTAGTAATAATATTAGAAATTATGCAAATCAAAGTAAAAAAGAATTGGATTTGTGGGTTAGGAAAATCGTTTATAATCTCGTGGGATTGGATAAAGTTTTAGAGGAAGCGAAAATACCTAAAAAATTCTTAATATTGGAGGAATTAAGGGAGAACAAGGAAGATGGTTGAAAAAGAAAAGGTTATAATTTGTGATTTTTGCGATAAACAAGTGTCAGAAGATAAGTGTAATCTCTGTGGGGGAGATTTATGTGGTAATTGTGCGAAATATTTAAGATTAAAATGTGATGAAGGAACTGACAACGCAAGAACACATTTTAGTAGGTATATTTACTATTGTAATTCGTGTTTTAATAAAATAAAGGAGATAAACAGCGAATTTTGGAATAAAGAAATGAAAGAACAATTAGAAAATATTACGATAGGTTTTGTAAAAAGGGCTATGATTATGGATAATCTGGAGGACAAAAATAAAGATGGTTGAAAAAAAAGTTGTTTTGTGTGATGAATGTCATAGTGTTGTTGCGAAATGGAAGTGTGAGTTTTGCGGAAAAGATTTATGTGATGGTTGTAAAAAAACTATGTCTGTGAGCAGGTTTAGAACTCAATATGATAATGATGATTTAGATATTATGGTGTGTGGTGAATGTTTTAAAGTGTATGATGGGGTAGAAATAGATGGGAAATTTTTTAGAAATCTTGGGTGTGAAATAATAAAACATTTAAAAAAACAGGTAATTCTTAAAACTCTGGAGGACGAAAAGAAAGATGGTAAAGAAAAGTGATGTTTTTATTTGTGATATATGTTCAGAAAGAATAGCAAAATATAAGTGCCAACTCTGTAAAAATGATATTTGTTATTATAGGGCTTGTTTAAGAGAGTTCAAAATCTAATTAAGAGGAGGTGGTGGGGAAAGTAATGAAGGGGCAATCTCCATACCTTTTTGCAGGGCTTGTTGGGATAAAGTTGGACATAGTATTATCTATGAAAAAGATTTCTGGAACGAGGAATTTCTTGAAAAAATATCAAAAGATTTTGAAAATTATATTAGAAAAAGGGTTATGCTTGATAAATTAAGTGATAAAAAGGGGAAATGACAGAGAATTATAATTATTGTCTTGAATGTGGAAGGGCAATAAGAATTGGTTTAGATGAAGAGAATAATGATTATGCTGTCTGTGAGGAATGCCTAAAAGGAGTAGATGACTTATCTGAACTTGTTGAAAAAAAATTAGAAATGATTAAAAATGGGAACAAAAGAAAAAATACTTGAGGCGTTGGAAGATAAGAGAACTGAAGCAGTATGGGAACTTATACACAAAGCAGTATGTAAAATTTATCGTAAAGGAACACACAGAAAATTCCCAGAAGCAAGAAAAGAATTTCTTGAATTAGAATTTGAGATAAACAACCCTAAAAACCGATTTATTATAGTTGAAGATTATAATATTGATGAAGGATTTTGTTGTAAATTTTATGAGGATTTAATGAGTTTAAATGATGGAAAAATTCCAATAGTCCATTTTATTGAGGATTATTTTAATGATGAGGGGGCTGGATGGCAAGAGGTTTTGCTCGTTGATATGAAAGAAATGAAATGTTATCTTATAGATAAGGAAATTAAATACCATAAGAAAGAAGTTAAAATAAAATGAATAAGGTGAAAGGAGGTAAACAAAATGATAGATGAATATGGAATAGAAGCGATTGAAAAAGAAAATTGGAAAAAGGCGGAAGGTGTAAAAGCAAAAAGAGGTTCTACAAATAGTGCCTTAACAGAGAGAGATTATTCTATTAAGTGTGATTGTCCATATAAGATTTGTGTTATAAAGGGTTATTGGATATGGTGGTGTTCAATACATCATCAGCCACTTGTTTGGTGTGATAAAGCAAGATTAAAGATAAAGTTTTGTGTTGGGCTTGATGAATTAAAGAAAGAGCAGGAGAAAAACTGAAATGCTAAAGTGTCCAAAATGTAAAAGAATAACAGAGAAAAGCGAACCAACAGGAACATTAAGACTTATAGAGAATTTAAAACCAAAAGGAAAAAGGATAATTAGTTCTCAAATGGTTTGTATGGATTGTTCTGGAGAAAAAATAACAAAATGAAAAACGAACATAAAACATTAGATGATTTTCCGTTTTCAGAAATAATTAAGAATGATTTAAAGAGAGAAGCAATTAAGGATTTGCTTAATATATATGATTTAGAGGAAATCTTAAAAATAAAATTGAATGACGAAATAATTGGGGTTCTTAATAAATATATTATGTGGAAATTCAATACAAAAGAAGAGGATTTGAAATGACACAAGATAAAATAACCACACTAAACAAAAGATTAAAAGAAGTTAAAGAGAAGTTTGAAGCACTTGAAAAAAGCGGGATGGATAAAGACATCCTTATTGTTTGGATAAAAGATAAAACCCACCTTCCAAAAGGGAGTGTCATAAAAATGCTGAAAGCACAGAAAGAGTTTTACGATAAATTGATTAAAAAGAGTATATTAGACGCATTAAAATGAAAAAGATTAAAGAAAAAAACATAGTAGTCGGGGATTTTATTTATATAATAGACGCTACCAATAAAAAAAGAATTGATAACAGAAGATTTATATTAAAAATTTTATCAAAAAATATTAGGGGATTATGGAATATTTATTTTTGGAATTTAGAGGCAGGAAACAAAAAAACACCTAATTTTAACCTACTAAAAAACAAAGGCAATTATATGATGTTGGAAGAAGATTGGGAAAGGTATGACGCATATAAATTAAATAAGAAAGAAATTGAAAAGTTTAACAGATTACTTATATTAGAGGCGTTAGAATGAAAAAAAGGTGTGAATGTTGTAGAAGGGAATTAAAGAATAGAATGGGTGGACAAAAATATTGTAGTTCTTGTTCTCATTCTATACGAGATTTAAGACAAAAGATTTCATATTGGAGACGAGAAGTGAAAAGATTAAGAAAGATTATATATGGGCAAGAAAGAGGTAGTGAAAGGATAAGATGAAACGAATAACATCTACGGAACTAAAAGAGGGGGATTGGATAAGAACAAAACCGATTTACAATTCAGTTAATAAAAATAATGAACTTGTGGGTATTTACTTTTTATGTTATGTTAAAGAGATAAAAGGAAAGAGGGTATATATTAAAACTTGGACTATTACAGAGGACACAGAGGACAAAATAACTAAAGGGGGGATGTTTAGCAAAGGTGAACAAGTTTATCTATTAGACAAAGGAGAATTAATGAATTTAAAAAAAGAAATAATATTAGAAAATTTAAAATGAAAAAATCTAAAAAAATAGATAGGGTAAAAAGGAGGATATTAAGAGTATTAACAGATAGAGAAGTTATTAAGATAAAAATATGTAGAGACCGCCGTAAAAAGGAGGATTATTATTATATGGAAATAGGCGATAGTGAAAATATGAGTATGAAGAATAGTAAAGGTTCTACAGGATTACATGGTTTCCCCATGAAAGTGATGTTAAAAGAAATAGAGGCAGAAATGAGGAGTTTGAAATGAGAAAAGTTGGTGATTTTGGTAAAGCAAAAAAAGGGGATTATTTCCTGTCCAAATCAGCAAAAGACAAAAGAGAAGTCCTTTTTATTGTTAAGGATGAAAATTCTATTAATATTAAAGGGGCTATAAAACAGAATGGAGATGTCTATGTTCTTTATGGAGGGTGTGTGTTCATTAGGGGCGTGAACATATTAAAATGGAAAGGGTTTCTTTGTAGTGGGCAAAAAGATTTTCTTCTCTATAAATTAAACAAAAAGGAAACCGAAAAACACAAAAGAATGATTATTCTTCATCATTTAAAATGAAAAAAAGATTTAAAGTTATATCAATACATTATACAACTGCTTGTAATATGGATTGTCCTTTTTGTTACAAAAGTAAAAGTAATAGAAAAGACGACAAGCCATTACAATTTTGGTATGATTTAGTCCCATACATTTCAAAGTTATCCGACCAAATTGCTCTGGGCGGGGGAGAACCATTTACTAACATTCCATTCGTAAAGAATTTAGGTAAAATTTGTAAGAAAAACAGGGTTCTCCTTAATGTAACCTCAAATGGACGATTGATTATGGGTTTAAATGGTAAAGAACTAAAAGAAATCCTAAAAAATATAACTATGATTAGTTTAAGTTTTGATGATTATAAGATACAAACTAAAGAAAATTTAGATAATTATATCAATTTAGTAAAAAAGATAAAAAAACATACTAAATGTCAGGTTGGAAGTAATTTGTTGATAAATGAAAAGATGTTTGGAAAAAATGGGTTGGGATTTAAGAAAGTAGTTGATACTCTTTTCAAGATGGGTTGTGATAGGGTTTTCGCTTTATGCCCAAAAAATATACCTTGTCCTGACATTTTAAAATTTAAATTAATATACCAAATGTTAAGTATAAGGTATGAGCATTTTTTTGTTGATGATTTAAGTAAAATGATTTTAGAAGAGGGAAAATATTTTAATTGGTGTAAAAGTTGCCATTATTTTCAAGATATTATCTCAATCAGCGAAAAGGGACAAATAACAGGTTGCTCTTTTGATGGAGAAGATAAATCTTTATTGGAATTAAAGAAACCAAAAGATATTTTAAAGATAAAAAATATAAAGGTTAAAGATAGGTTTGATTGCCCTTATCTAAATAGAAAATGACTAAACTTAAAGGAAGAATATTCTATCCAAATTGCTCTGAATATGTATCTCGTTTAGGGATTAAAGAATCGGAGATGCCTTATATTAAAAGAAGAGTAAAAGAATTAATCTCTGACGAAAGCCACCAAAAAGAATTATTGCTGGAATTTACAGAACTACTCGGAAAAGATGATGAAAAAGGACAGGAAATGATTAGTGAAGGTATGGCAGAAAAATATGAGAAGATAAAGGGTGAATTATTAGCAAAAATAAATCGGGTTTGCCCTTTTTGTAAAGAAACAAGTAAAGATTATTCCAAACATATAATGGATTACCACAGAGAAGAACTTAAATCTGCCTTAAAAGATATAGACGAAGAGGAATATCATAAACTTAAAAGAGAACTAATTTTAGAGGGATTAGAATGAAAGACATATTAAATCCTAATTGTAGCGAAATCGTGTGGAAATTAAATGTAGAAACAACAACTAAACGAAAAATTTTAAGGGCATTAGAAAATAAAGAAGGAGAAACTTATGAAACAGATACCTCTATGTTTCCTAATAGTTGTTTAGATAATATGATTAATCTTCTTGAGGAAGCAAAAGATGATGGTAATGATATAAACAAAATAGAACTAATATTTATAGACAATCTCGGTGGTGGTGGTAATGGTGGATTTGTAGAAGATTGTTTTAACATAGCAAAGAGATATTTAAACAAAGAAATTACAAGAAAACAAGCAGAAAAAATAGAAAGAAAAATTTGGGGGGCGTAGGATGATGAATGAAATATTGAACCCAAACTGCTCTGAATCTGTTTTTAAATTATCAGGGGGTTTGGAAGAAATTAAGACAGAAGTTCTGAAAATGATTGATATCTGGCAAAATGAAGCGAAAAATGATGGCTATAATCAAAGAAAAAAAGAGATAAAAAAATTAAGAGAAAGAATAAAAAATATAAAAAACTTGGAGGAATTTGAGTTTGTTGTTTTTGAGTTTACCTGTAACTATGAAACCTATTTTAAGGAGGATAAAGGTGATTTATTGGTTGCTACCTGTAATAATCACGATTGGGATGATGTCAATTCTTCTCCATTAAGCGAGGATGATTACTCCAAAATTGCTGAAAAGGACTACTATAAACTAATATTTCACGCGGGGGAATATGCGGTAGCAAAAGAGGAATATGGTAAAAAAAGATTACTCTTCCTTGAATTAGGAAAAGATGTAAAATTTGAATACGATAAAACATTTAAATTAATTAAAAGAGGGGGTTCTCTCCTTATAAACAGGGATAATCAATTAGTAAAGATAAAAGAGATTAAAGATAAAGATTTGAAAAACAAATTATTGGTTTTAGCAAATTTATAAAATGAAGGTAAAAGATAAATATATTGATGCAATTTGTCCAGATTGTGGAAAAAAGGTTAGAAGATTAATAGAACACCATATTATTACTCGTCGGTTGGCTAAGTATTTAATAGAAGTCCAGAAATGGGATGTGCCAAAAGTTCTTCAATTAAGAAGAGATTTAAAGATATTTATTTGTCAGAAATGCGAAAAGAAATTCCATAATGGAAAATTTTATACTCATCAACCATATCACTACGAAAAGAATAAAAATATAGAATTATATGGGGATAAAGAAAAAATAATAGGTAAATTAGGTAATTAAAAATGGGTAGATTTGATGATAAAAGCCGATTAAAATCTAAAACAATTAGTAAAGTTTGGTTAAACAGAAAGAATTATAAATTTTTAGATTTTAATTTTAAAGTTACGGATGGAAGCCCTTCAAGATATTATTATGATTACTTTAATATGTCTGTTTATAATTGTGATGTATTGATATTAAAACTTGAAGTTCGGGATACGAAAATGAAAGAGGATGAAAGATTTTTATTTAAGGTAACTTATTTTAACCCACAAACAGATAATGATTGTTACTCAATAAACCACATCATTGCGGTTTGTTCAGAATATACTGAACAAGATTCAAAACATAAAGATATGGGTAATGCGACAATAATCAAAAATCAATTTACATTGAGAAAAAAGGATAATTATTATTCTCATGTGAAAATATGGCATAGAGGGGATATAGAAGAAGATAATTACGATAAACATTTATCTTATGAGTTTGCTACGGACGAATACATTAGATATATAAAAAAGATATTTGATATTAAAAGGATGCAGAGGAGAAAAATCAAAGGATACTTCAAAGATTACCTAAACAAGATGCTTGTATTAGATAAATTAAAATTAAAATGAAAGGAGGTATTTAAAATGAAACTTAAGTCAATAAAAGAACTTGAGAAAGGATGTGGAATGACAGAAAGTTTGGGTAGTCCTATTTGCCACGAAGATTGTTTATGTGATGATTGTTCCTTATTATTAGAACAAACAAAAGAAATCGTGAAGGTGATTGAAAGGTTAAAGAAAAAAGAGTATGTGTGTGTGGAAAAAGACAAACATGATGAACAAGTTTTAGAACATACTAATCAAATAGAAATGGCAGATAAAATCCTCGCAAAAATAAAAAGTAATAAATAAAATGGGAACTTATAATAAGATTGAAGGAAGGAAAAAATATAAGAAGTTGAAATCATTAAGATTGATTTGCCCTAAATGTGATTCTTGGAATGTTCAAGCAAGAAGTGGTGGTAAAGAGATAATATGTAGAAGGTGTGGCAAAATATGGAGAAATACAAAACCCTTTTGGAGAAGGTGAGATGACAAAATATGCCGTGGGAGACATTCATGGGAATTATAAGGCATTAAAGCAAGTCTTAAAGAAATCTAAATTTGATTACAAAAATGATTTTTTAATCATAATCGGTGATGTGGTGGATGGTTATAATTGCTCATTTGAAGTTGTAGAGGAATTATTAAAAATTAAAAATAAGGTTTTTATTATTGGTAATCACGATGTTTGGTGGATGAACCATATGGCAACAGGGTGGGCAGAAGATATTTGGTTATGGCAAGGAGGAGAAGCAACTAGAGAATCCTATAAATCACACGGGTATCATTACAAAAAATTACCTAAAGAACACAAGGATTTCTTTAATAATGGTGTTTATTGGTATGAAATAGATGGAATGCTATTTGTTCATGGTGGATTTGATTATCCAAAACATCCAAAGGATTGTAATATTGAAGATTTAACTTGGGATAGGGAATTAATACACAGAATGAGGTGTGGTTTAAAAGTTAAGGAATGGAAAAAAATATTTGTAGGACATACTGCGACAGAAAATGTCGCTTCTGAACCACTTGTTATAGATTGGCATGGGGACAAATTTGCTAAACTTATCCAAATTGATTGTGGGGCAGGTTGGGATGGAAAATTATGTCTGTATAATATTGACACAGATGAATATTTTTTAAGTGATTTTGCGAGAAAATTAAATCCAAATGAAGAAGGGAGGTAAAATGAAAAGATATAGGGGAATTAGAATAAGAATAAAATGTGTTTTTTGCGGGACTTGGATAAACAACCCAACGATGGGTCGGATGCTGTGCGGAAAAAAGGAATGCTTAAAAGAGTATCGGAAGGAATTGGCAAGAGCATACAGAAGAGACCCAAAAAATAAAAAAAAGTTAAAAGAATATAGGAAAGAATATAATCAACGACCAGAAGTTAAGAAAAAAAGGAATATCAAGCAAAAAATATACGCCCGTGCACTTCGTGAATTAAGAAATAATCACAAAGAAGAATTTAAAGATATTCATGAAAAATTAAAAGGGAAAAGAAAATGAAAATAAAAGTAGTTAATAAGAAAGGAGAAGTAACTTATGAAGGAGATTTGAGAGATTTAATCAAAGATACTTTATGTTGCCCTGATTTGATTTTATTTCCTGCTACAGAAAAAGAAATAGATGAAAGTAAAATATTTTTAGATAATAAAGAATTAAAATGAAAAAAATAGATAAACAAAAACAGGGGAAAAGAAATATTGGAATTGGCAGACGTTTTGAAGCCAAAGTCTATAAGGATTTGGAGGCAAAGGGGTGGATTTGTGCGAGATGGACGAAGAATGTTGAAGCAGAATTTAAGGTAAAAATAAAAGGCATGGGAAAAGTTCAATATAGGAAAAGGTTAATACCTGCTCGTCAAGGGAAGTTTCGTAAAGTTTCCACAGGATTTCCTGATTTTATAGCCTTTAAAAGAGATTTTGGATTAATTGTTGAAAAAAATGGTAAAGAAATTATCTTAGATATAAGTAGCTTTAAACCAAATATTTATACTATAGAAGGAATAGAATGCAAATCAAACGGATATTTAACTAAAGAAGAAAAAGAGAAATGTGATTGGCTTTTGGATAATAATGTTTTTTCCAAAATACTCATAGCAAAAAAAGGAAAAAAGAGGGGGGAGATAGAATATAACGAATGGAAATTAAAGAAGAAATAGAACTAACAAGCAAACTGAAAAATAATGTTCACTCAAGAAACGGAAGACTTCTTAATGCTTATGTGAGTGGTAGCCATTTATACGGGTGGGAGAGCCAAGATAGTGATACAGATATAAGGGGTTGTTTTGTCCTAAGAAAAGAGAATTTCTTGGGATTAAACCAACCAAAAGAAGTTATAGAAATAAAGACAGAGGAAAATATAGACATAGTATTATTTGAAATAAGAAAATTAATAAAGTTAGCACTACAAGGGAATTGTAATATTCTTGAAGAAATAAATTCACAACAATTTTACAAACAAGCAGATTTTATTCAATTAAAACAATTAATAAACAACGCAATCGGAAAGAAGGGCTTATATAATAGTTATCGGGGGATGGCAGAATTTAACTATAAAAGATTTATCTTACAAGGTAAGAACACGATTAAGAAATATTTATATGTATTTCGTGGCTTGATGGCTGGGATATATGTTTTACAGACAGGATTGATTAAACCACATATTGGGGAACTTAATAAACATTTTAAGATAAAAGAAGTGGGTAAACTTTTAGAGATAAAGAGAAAAGGGTTAGAGAATGAACCCTTGAAGGACTTGGAAGAAGGAAAATTGGATGAGATAATTAAAAACCTCTTTGATAAAATTGATGAAGCATATTTGAAATGTAAAATGCCAGAAGTTCCCACTCCTGAAGAGGTTGAGGAATTAAATAAATTTTTAATTAAATTGAGGTTAGAATAAAATGGTGAGAAAAAAAGTATCGGTTTGTGATGTCTGTAAGACTTCTGTTTCAGACAAAAAGTGTGATTGTTGTAAAAAGGATGTTTGTTATGATTGCCATGAAGTTATTGAGATGGGAACTATCAAAGTTGCTTTATGTAAAAATTGTGAGAAAAAAATAGAAGGATTAGTAGAAAATGACAAGCATTTTTGGGATGAACTTAATAAGCAATTAGATTTGAAGAACAAAACAATAGAATATATTAAGAAAAAACTAATTTTAAGCAATCTTGATGATAAAAATGTGGAAACTGATGATAAAGGTTGGGCTAAAGCGTTCAAACAAGGAAGATTTAAAACTATTGCACGTGGTCATCACCGTAAAAGGACTATAACGGGGGATACTTTGAATTAAAATGGGAGATAGAATTGAATTAATAGAAAATTGTGTATATTGTGGAGAGACGGAAGAAGAAGTTTGGTATGCCCCAACCTGTAATTCCTTTGGATTTAAATGTAAAAAATGTGGAAAGTATAATTTCATTACAACCGATTTAGAGGTTAAAAAGATTGAGGATATAACTTATGGTGATGTTTATTGGGCTATAAATAATGCTTCAACTATGATGGATGAAAAACAAATCAAGGCATGTGCTAAGGAATTTTATGATAATCTAAAAAAAGATGAACTAACAGAGTTAATGAAAGAAAAACTAAAACAAATTAAAAATGAAAATAAAAGAAATAACATTTAAAATTACTACTACGAATAAACTGATATGCCACAAGTGTAAAAACCCAATAGATGGAAAAGAAGGATATGTTAGAATATTTGTGGAAAGAGAAAGAGGATACAATCCTTTTGGTGGAAAGGATGGGGTATTCAGGATTTGCTGGAAATGTTTTGAAGAATCTAATAAAGAGGTTGAAGAAAAGAGAAAAACGAGAAAGAAAAACTATGAAATGTTACTGAAAAGGAGGATACTTACCGGTTTAAAATGATTGAAGACATACATATAGCCCCTATAAAATACAGAAGAGCGAACTGCCAGAAATGTAAAAGAAAAATAGAAAGGTTGGAGCTTAGAAGTTCTATTCAGGGGAGTTTGTATATGGGATATCTTTGTGGAAAATGCACAAAAGAAGAACTGGAAAAAATCCCAAAAAAACTGGAAGAGTTAAACAAAAAACTTTGTGAATTAGAAGAGATGAATGAAAAAGAAAGAATGGGATACCTAAAAAGATTGGAAATTTTAAAGGGGTTGGAAAAATGATAAAAATTGAATTTGAACAAAAAAGTAAGAAAGAAATATTAATCTTCGGGATTGATGAAAAAGGAAATAGAAAAGAAATTGGACATATTTTTACTCCTGCAGGGAGTGGAAGCCTTAATATTAATGCTATCCAAATATGTGGATTTGATTGGGCGTATGATTATTGGGGCTGTGGAGTGTATGGGAACAAAGCGACAGAAGAAATGAAAAAAGACATTCAATTAATATGGTTTAACAATTATGACAAAATGAGCCATGAAGAAATGAGAAAAATAAAGGTTGGTGAAAAAAAGCACTCTATTACAAAAAAAGAAATGAAAATGATGAAGTTAAAAGAACCAATTTATACAGAAAATATATACAAAGAAAGATTTGATATTGGTAAGGATAGTGTTTGCCATAGGTGTTTTAATTATCCATGCACTTGTGAAGTTAAAATTGCTTATGAAAATCCGTATACTGTAAAAAGAGAACAGGATGTAAAACCAAATACAAAAAAAGAATATGACAAGGCAGTAAAACATTCTATATTGAATGCGTTAGAAGATAAAAAATGATTTTATTAGATAAATTAAAATGAAACCTAAAATTGAAAGAAATCACTATAACGAGGCAGACCCAAGTAACATATTTTGTAAGAAGTGTGAATACTGGATGGCGAGAGTCCATGCGAAGAAAGTTGACGACGAATGGGTTTGTTTGGATTGTCTGAAGAAAAAGAAAAAATGAAAAAGAGGAAATGCCCATCCTGTCAAAGTTCTAAAACCGCCGAAAGCAAAGATTATTTTAGTTGTTTGAAATGCGGATGGGTTCATAAAAAAACCGAGAGGGAGAAAGAAAATGAAAGTTAAATGTTCTGGTTGTAATATTGAAGATAGAGGACAATATAAAAAATTAGTAAAAAGAGGGTGGAAAATTTTCTTTTTAAGAGAAGGGATTAAGATAATAAGATGTAAAAAATGTAAACCAAACTATAAGGATAAAATAAAGAAAATTTTTAATAAAAATTATAAATCTGAGATGTATCATGAAATTGGTGATATTCTAAACAAATTTAAAGTATTAAAAGGATTAAAAACTAAAGAAGAATTAGTAGAAGAACGTCAGGGGAGAGTACTAAGAAAGATAAGGCGTTATAAACATGAAAGAAATATCAAAAATCATAGTAAGAAGAAAGGTAGTAAAAATATGGGCTATCCATCTCTGTCGGGAGTGGCCATTTAGTAACACAATAGTTACTTCATAATGCGTTATTAACAAGCAAATTTGTAAGACCCCATTACCTTTCTTCTTTAATAAAAAATAATTGAAGAACTTGAAAAATGAAAGAAAAAAAATATGACAAAGACACGGCTCTCGCTAAGATTACTGTGTTAATTTCAAATTTCTATGAAAGGAAAGGCCGTGAGGATGTAATAGAAATAGACGCGGAAAGGGAAGAACTCATAGAAGATATAGAAAAAATACTAAACCAAACACCAGTCTCTCAAAGGCACCTTATTATAGAACGATTAGATGCGGATGATGAAGTCAAAAAATCTCTGAAAGAAAAATGGAAATAAAAAAGAAAAGCACAAAAGAGAAAATATTAGATGCATTAGAAGAAAAGAAAACAATATCAATAAACCCGCCTCCGCGAAATGGAAACTGTGAGTGTTGTGGCAAAAACATTAAAGATTTAAAACCATTTGGAAAAGCGGGAGACCCTTTAGTTGGAGATTTTGATGGTGCTTTATTAGTAAAAACATTTAGGTCTATGGGACCAAAACAATCTAAATGGAAAGTGGATGACATGATGATACAAGGTAGAAAATTAACCAAAAATGAAAAAAAAGAACATGATGCACTTTATAACAAACAAAAGATACCACAATTAAACTGGAAAAAAGAAGTTATGAAGGATATTTATACTATTGATATAAAACTTCTTTCAAAAGCAGAAGAGAAAAGATATAGGATATTGGAGAAAAAACATAATTATTCATTTCCCCATCTTGACGAAGAAAAGTTTATAGAAAAATATGGTAAACAAGACCTTGAAGATTTTTGGTTTCACGAACAAATTAGTGGAACTGTTAGTGCAAGTTGGGAATGTAGAGATTGTATAGTGTTATCTGAAGAAGAATATTTTAATCGAAAATGATGTGATGTAACCCCTTCATAATTACATTAAACAAATCGGTAGATTTAAATAGTTTAAATTATTGAATAAAATATGTTTAAAAAGAAAATTCTTAAAAGAGGATTAAAATGACGGCGACTTCTACTGAAAATACAAAAGAAATAGATAAAGCATTTCATATAGATTGCTCAATGTATCCAAATAAAGCTTCAATGAAATGTAGAAGATGTTCAATTAAATATAAGGCATTTTGTAACAAATGTAATTCAGATGATTGCTTTATTTATCCTTCAATTACTGAATTAAAAGATGGGGGATGCTAAGATGAAAAAATATAACAAGAAACTTGGTGTTTATGAAAAAGAAGGTGGGGCTAAATTAAGAATTTGGCATAGGAAGAAAAAAGGAGTAGGCTCTGCAAGATACTTAATTAAATGCGGGGATTGCGACCAAAGTATTGAAGTATATTATGATAAATCTCATGATAACTTTCTTGAAATTGGTGGTGTTCATGCGACCAAAAAAGAATGGAGAAAAATATTGTTACCTTTATTAAAAGATATAAAAAAGAAAAAAATAAATGAAAAAAAGAAAAGAACTTAATTTAAGCAAGTTGAGAATGATTTATTGGAATAAAAGAACAAAGAAAAAAGAATATTATTATCCAGAAGAAGATGTCAAGGAATTCATACATCGGGTTAGGGAAGGACCAAAAAAGAATACAGCATTAACAATAGAGAACCTTCATAAATGGATTGGTAAACTGGCAGGGTCAAAACTCGTAGGAGATGGAGAATGAGCCATCAAGGAGAAGAAGGTTGGTATCCTGAATGTAAAGATTGTGGTTGTGGGAATTTGGGTGAAGTGGTTTGTATTGATTGTCATAATAAAGTGAAAGATAAGCTAAAAAAAGAGCAGGAGAAAAAGGAATGAACATAGGAACAGTTAGAGATTGGTTGAGAAACTTTGCAGAAGACCCTGATAATAAGACACAGATGTCTGCTAATGTATATGAAAAGTTGTGGCATATGATTCAAATTATAGACCATGAATTAGAAGAAAATAAAAAAGAGGGAAAATAAAATGAAAAATAAAAAAAATCAGGGAGATATTAGGGAAATTCTGGAAAAACTAGAAATAATGTCCGATACACTAAAAAAGATAATGAATAATGGAATGGAATTTTTAATTCGTGTTGATACAATAACGGCAAAAAGCACATATACTTATCATGATGGAAGGAAATTCGTTAGTGAAGATGATTATAACAACTTATATGATATTGTCCTTAAAAACCATAATAAATTTATGAAGATTTTGAAGGGATTGGAAAAGTTAAAATGAAACTAAAAATAAAGATGAAAGGAGGTAAAAACAAATGGTTAAGAGATTGAAAAACATCGAATTGAACAAGATAAAGGTTGATGAAGAACTATATCCAAGAAGCCAAGTAGTATGGCAAGTTTATTACGACTATGCCGAGTCTATGAAAACAGGAGCTAAGTTTCCACCAATTACTTTGGCTTTACACAGAAGGAGATTAATCCTTGTTGATGGATTACACAGAATGGAGGCTCACAAACTTCGAAAGAAAAAGACAATTCAGGCAGAAATTCATACTGGATGGAGTTATGATAGGATATTTGAAGAGGCTGTTAGAAGAAATATCCAGCACGGAAAAGCCCTAAGTCCATATGAAAAGAGAAGAATTGCTCTTAAATTGAGACATATGAGATATAGCCTTAAGGATGTTAGTAAACTTATACAGGTTCCACTTGACAAGATTGAGGACTTTATTGGGCAGAGAATGATAAGTTCTACTACGGGAAAGACCTTGGTTGAGAAAGAAATTATTGTTAAGAACCCATTGAAACATCTTGCAGGTCAGAAATTCAAAAGAAGAGATTTTGAAGCAATTAAGGAAGCACAGAAAGGACATGTAAGAGACCAGATAGGTTTGCTTAAGGATTTGATAAGTCTGCTTAAGAACGGGCTCTTGGACACTTCGAATAAGAAAGTTAATGAACTATTAGAAGAGTTGAAGATTTTGATATAATCACAATCATGTACTGTGCGGTAGGGTAATGTTGTGTGTGGTATTGTGGTGTGCTGTGAGGCAAGGTAAGGATTAAAATCATACTCGCGGTTTGGCAGGGTAGTGTTGGCTCTGGTCTAGTAAGGTCAAGCAAGGCAAGGTAAGGATTTCATAATCATCTGGTGGAGTATTGTCTGGCAAGGCGCTGTATGGTGTTGTTGGGCCCGGTGTAGTTTGGTATGGTAAGGCAAGGACATCATATTTACTGTCCTGTTTGGAATGGTTGGGTCATGTCAGGTTTGGCTAGGTTAAGTAAGGCAAGGAAATCATACTCACTGTGGGGCTTGGCGATGTCCGGTGCGGATAAGCGCGGTATTGTAAGGTAAGGTTTTAAAATAAAGATAAAATGAAAAATAAAATTGAAAAATTAATTGAAGAAAAAAAGAGAAACCTTCAAAAATTGAAGGATTTTGATAAGAAAAAAACAGAAGAAAATAGTAAGAAAATTGACGAAGATTGGAAACTTAAAAATATGTTTAATCCATTCTATAAAGAGAAATATAATCCCGATAAAGATTTTAATGCTATAGTTTTTATTGCTACACACAAAGTAAGATTGAAACGAGAAATAAAGGAATTAAAGGATTTGTTAAAATAAAGATAAAATGAAAAACAAAAAAGCTGAAAAAGTAATAGAAAGGTTACGAGAAGAAAATGAAACTTTTAGAGTTAGAATACTTGGAGATAAGCAGAATGAAGAAAATGCTTTTGCTATATTTTTACATTGTAAGGATGGATTTGGTTCAACTGAAAAAGGTACTTATTGGGGAATAAGTAAAAAAACAATTGAATTATTAAAAGAAGCTGAGATTAAGTTTAAAATATTAAAATGAAAAAAAATAAAAGAACAGGTAAGAAAGAGAAAAGACCTGAAATATGTCCAAAATGTGGGGGTAATACATTTAGAACAGAATATATTTCACTTAGAAAAAATTATCCATATGGAAAAAAATCAAAACCCATAACAACTATTAAAGAAAGAGTAAGGATTTGTAGTGGAACAAGATGTGGGTATAAAGAACATTTAAAATTCCCTCCAGACTTTATGGGATAATCATATTCCTTGTACGGTTTAGTCAGGTTTGGTACTGTATGGTCAGGTTATGTAAGGTAATGTGAGGATAAAATCATGTTCGCTGTGTGGTTGTGTGGTGTATGGCAAGGAACTGTAAGGTGTGGTATGGCACTGCTCGGCGTGGCGAGGTTTCCTCGCTATTATTAATTAAATAAAGGAAAAAAATAAGATGAAAAAAATAAAGGTTGAAATTAAGGGAGAAACGCCTCTTTTAATGAACAATCCTGCATCAATGATAGAAGAGCAGATTGGAATGAAGAAAGTAACCCGCATGAAGACAAGGACTAAGAAAGACGCAGAGAAGGAAGCAGACAAACTTGCTTACAAGAAGTCAAATGGGGAACTATACATTCCGTCTGAAGCTATAAGAGGAAGTTTGCTTGGTGCCGCATCATATAAAAAGATTGGAAAATATGCCGCTAGAGGAATTATGGCAGCAGGAATTCAGATAACTCCTGAAC